>SESB01000002.1_pt1 | contig 279608 bp, 325 predicted proteins | sample 3171441 | NCBI WGS metagenome assembly SESB01 (sample SAMN06051867, study PRJNA518727) | freshwater metagenome | biome: subpolar coniferous forest; feature: holomictic lake; material: water; isolation source: holomictic Lake 227, 6 m depth | place: Canada: near Kenora, Ontario | collected...
CTTTGTCTTCGACGGTAAACTGTTTGTCCTCAACACTGAATACCTTGTCTTCGACCTTAAAGACATGGTCCTCAATTTTAAATATTTTATCCTCAACCTTCAATTTAACATCTTCAACTTTCAGTTTTATATTTTCTACTTTTAATCCTTTATCTTCTACTTTTAGTTGTATACTAGCAAGTTTTTCTATTAATCCTCCAGTATTTAATTTCATAGAACTATTTAAAGACTGAGTAGATATTGATGTACCACTTCCACCAAACGCAAATCCTCCATCTGCAAATCCTTTAGGCATTATAAGTTCACCTCGTTCTGCAAATATAGTTCCAGTACTTGATATAATACCACCATTATGAAAAACTTGTCGAGATAAATTATTTTGATTATCCTCTATAAATCCACCATCACGTCTATTATTTTTCTCATCATCTAATGATTTAAAATATCTACGTGAGTCTGACGACATTGAAGATAAACCATTATCATTTTCAGGTCTAATTGTACTCTCAAGCGACATATACTGTTTAAAGTATTCACTATTATATATATCTGCTGTTTGTTTAGCAGTTTTAGATTTGCCACCTTTTTCTATTTCACCTTTAAGTAGATCTTTAATATACTCAGTCATACTTTTATCATATTCTTTAAATTTAGAAAATATTCCATCCTCTGACTTAACTTTTTCTACTGATTGAGTTGTATTATTTTGTGATGATTTATTACGACCTCTAACTACTTGTTCACTAGGTTCAGATTTTGTAGAACCTGAAATCTTTGCTTCGCTAATTACTGTATTAAGTTCATTTCTAAGTGTTTCAGCATTAGGTCCTGTTGGATCGTCATATAATTTAAAATATTTTAGCGGGCTCCTTTCTCTAGCTGATGCAGAATCTGTTAAACCAGTTTTTAAATTATCTTCTTTTTTTCTAATTAATTCTACAGCATCCTCAGATGCGCCTCTGTACATATTTGTTGGATTAACTGGAGTTCTAAGAAGCATAGCCCCAGGTGTACCATCTGCGTTATCAGGGATATCGCCTCCTTTAATAGCAAGAACAGCTTTCATTTGATTTTCTGAACTCATTATATCCATCTTACTACCTTGAACCTGATATGTTTTTAAAACTTCTTTAGTTCGTTCAAAATTTGTTTCTATAAGTTTTCGTTGTTTAGCATTAAGTTCTTCCTCTGTTAGAGTACCAATGCCTTCCATAGCTCTTTTAGCTGTGTCATAACTCTTTTTTACTGCTATCATATAAAATGGTAAATAACCAAATGAATTATCACCATTTTTATCAATATTAGGTGTAGTTAATAATTGTTTTGTTAGTTCTTCTTTTTTTTGTTTTTCTTCATTTACCTTCGCTGCATATACTGGATCGGACATAAAACTTTGATTTTTAGGATCTTCACGTGGATCCAAGTGATCCATAGGTTTATAATTTCTAGCTACTTCGTCAGAACGCGCACCTTGCATAGCTTGATATTTAATTGATAAATTTGATTTTGTAATTCCAGTTATAGGGTCTATATTTTTTATATCTGTCTCATTTCTAGCTCTATCTCTTTCCTTAGGATCTTTAGCTCGTTCAATATCATCCTTTCTTTTCTGTATTCTTTCATTAAATTCTGCATTATCTTTAATACCTGCTGATTTAGCATTTTCAGCGACTCTTGCATTTACTTCATTTGCTGTTGTAATACCCCATCGTTTATTAGATGTTATTTTATCTTCTGGTCTACCTGGTAAACCTTTATAATGATCACCTGGTCTTGCATGCATAGTATAAGAATCATTTCCCATAGTAGAACTACTTAACTGTTGTTGTAAAGTTGCATTATTATTTTCTACACCTAATTGGTTTCTAGACTCATTATTTACATGTGATGGATCATATATACTACTATAGTCTAAAACTTTATTTCTATATTTAATATAATTTTCATCATCTAAAGTTTTAGTTATTAATTCTCTAGTATCTTTGTCTTCTATTGTAGTTTTTCTAAAATCTTTAATAAGAGGATTTGCTTTAGATGGATAAATAGATGATTCTGCAAATACCTCTGATTTCATTCTAGTTTGAACTCCTTTCATAGGTATAATAGAATTAAAATCATAATTTCCCTCGTTTGGAAACTCTGACCTATTTCCTGAATTAACAATTCCTAATACTGCTGCATCAATTTTATCTCTTTGATCTATAAACTTTTTTGAAACTGAATCTGGATTACTTTCTTGTTTTTTAAAATCTCTTATCATACCAGTTACAGCATCAAGATGGTGACCTCCAACCTCATGGTCAAATGATCTTTTAATACCTGAATTCCTATCTAATCCAAAATAAGCAGTTCCTTGCGAATAAGCAGCAGATCCTCTAGATGCAACTAGTGTAGAATTATTTTTATCTGTATTAATTGTATGTAATGATTTTGCTTCTGGAGCATTATGTGCGTACTCTGAGTATGTATCTATAAGTATTTTTAAATTATCTGCTTCAGATTTAGAGTCTAATTTTTTAGGAAAATTAAAATTTGCAGTTTGCATTATTACACTGTCTTTAGCTTTAGAATCGTAGTATTGTTCTAATTCTTGAATAGTTGCTAAATTTTTTTGCACCGGATTAATTTTTTCTATAGTTGGAATTGCAGGCTTAATGGGTTTGACTGGTTTGTTTAAAAAGTCACCAGCATCAGGCATGGCTACAGAACCGGGTGTGTTTATATTTCTTTCTAACAATTTAAATTTTTCTATGTCTGACATCATAGACTCATTTGTACCTGATCCATTTGTAGGTGTGAAATCAGTAACACCTGCCGTTTCTATTTTATTATCTAACTGTTCAATTTCTCTTCTACGATATTCTCCCTTAGCAGCATATGCTCTCATACGAGGACTTAATGCTAAAGAAGCTGATGCTGCTGCATCACCTTCTAATGAGGTATTACTATACTCAGCATTTCGTTTGTCCAACGATGCTCTTGTATCTTCACGAAGATTATCTCTAGCTGCCTTCATACTACCAAACTCACTTGGTGCCAAACGTGTTCCTTTAGAAGTAGTTATATATCCTTTCCTGTCTGTACTTAATCCAGCACGTTGCCCAGATGATGATAATAAGTTAGCGTCTCTATCATCTTTTTCTTGTTTTTTCTGACGTAGTTGTTCTTCTAATGCTGCATCTAGTTTCTTATTATATTCTGTTTGCCCTGGAAAATCTTCTTTTTTACGTTGTTCTTTGAGAGAGTCTTTTAGTCTTTTTTCTTCTTTTTCATCTCCTACTGATCCACCATCAGCAAATTTTTTTATAGAAGTATCTTCACCATTTATAAGTTTATCATACCTATTTTTTCGTACATCTGAGGATTCAATATAACTACCTTGTTCTTTGTCTGTATCAATTCCTATGAACTTAATAATCTTTTTTAACATACTAGTATCTGAGGATGACTTAGATAGATTAGCTATTAACTGTTTTCCGCTTAATTTATCATCTTCTTCATCTACTGATCCACCATCAGCAAATCTAGGAATACTACCATGAGTGTTCATGTGATCCAAAGTAGATCTACCTATTTTACTAGTAGAAGCTGCATTAACTACGTATTCACCAGCAGAAAGCATAGCTGGTATACTATCAGATCTAGAAGTTCCAGGTCCGGATACGTGACCACCTAAGGCAAACTGATTTCCACCAAAAGCGTTGACATCCTCTGGAGTAATCTTCATTGTAGTAATTTTTGGCTTTCTTTTAAATGGACTAGATTTTTGTGAAGCCATAGCATTTAATTTCTCGTTTGTATTTAAATATCCAGTAGCTATTACCCCAGTTACCTTATCTTCAAATTCAAAAATTTTTTCAATACCTTTAATACCAAAAGCTTTAATATCTTCTTTAGTAATTTTTATTTTGGTAGATTTTGTAGTACCAATATGTTTCTTAGTAATTTTAGGTGATCTTTTAGTTACTTCCTTAAACTCTCCATCTACTGCATCAACATTTCTAATATCATTCTCTAGCGCAGTTCTTTCAGCACGACTACCCTTAGGCATAAGTTTTCCAGACTTAGGAGTTATCTGAAACTCTCCATCTACTGCATCGGTATTTCTAATATCATTCTCTAGCGCAGTTCTTTCAGCACGACTCATGTTAGCCATGCGCTGTTTAGTAGACTTAGGAGCTATCTGAAACTCTCCATCTATAACATTAGTGTTTCTAAGTTCATTTTTTAATGTCATCCATTCAGCACGACTAGTATTAGAAACTATCTCAGCAGTACCATCTATTGCTCCAGCATTTCGAGAAGCATTCTGTGCTGATCTTATTTTACTACGTTTCTCAAGAAAATTAAGTTCTGGAGTTGGTTCATATGAAGAAAGAGACTCACGTAATTTTTTGTCTGAAGCACGTATATCCGATAGCTCATCTAAAGATCTTAATCTTATTTTTGGTGGCATTCCTTTAGCCTTAAGCAATGCATCACGTTCTTTGTGAAGAGCATTAAGTTCTTCAAAAGGAGTCATTTTTGGTGGTACTATATTTGGTGGTACTATACTGCGTTGTTTTAAAATTTGTTCTTCAAGAGCAGTTTTATGCGTGTCATATACTTTATTTGGTGTTATAGGTTTATTTGGTGTTACAGATTTTTTTAAGTTTGGTCCTCCTAAAAGTCCTTTACCTATAAAATAACCTAAGATAGCAGTAGCTGTTCCAGTACCACCTTTTTCAAGATCATCAACTACTGAATCATATACCATATTTACACCAGATTCAATACCCTTACCTACATCTACAGCCATTTCTCCAACACTTTTACTTGCTGAATAATTTTTAGTTGTATCATATGCTTTATTAGCTACTCCAGATACATCGGAAGTAAACTTTTCAGTAGTAGTGTTCATTAGATACTCTTTTATATCAGGTATTTTAGAAATTGCTGTTTCTCCAGCAGATAATAATCCCAATGGAATACCAGTAAAAGCTCCAGTCCCTACCTCAGTACCCCATAAAAGTGCTTGTTTTCCATAAGACAATGCTAAATCTCCAGCAGCACCAGTTCTTTCATATAGAGCAGCATCTTTATTCATCATGGTATCTACCATATTAGGAGTATTTTTTGCTAAATCTAATCTTTCTTCCTCCATATCTCCTGACACTCTATTAAAAAATTTAGAAGCATCACGAAACATATGTGTCCATCGGAAACCTGGTTTATATGGAGATAAATCTTTATCATCTTTGGGACTTGTTGATGTTATTAATTCTGTTTCTTTATCATCAGAACTTATAGATGGTTGTGATTGTGATTTTAGAAAAGAATCTATTTCAGACGGTCGTGCTTTACTTACCATAGCATTTATAGAATCTATATCATCTGAAGATGAATTTGATGTACTTGTATTTGTTGTATCTTTTTTTATACTACGGTCTGATGCACTTCCTGGAGTATAAGCAGGCATTATTCTACCAGTTTGTCCATCAACATAGGTAGTCCTACCCGTGTCTACTCCATACTTAGATCCAGTTTTATCAACACTATAATTTTTATGTTCTGCTTTAGCTTTTTCAAATGCTTCCCTATCTGTACCATGACTAGTTATACCTTCTTTACCATATCCAGTAAAATATTTAGGTTTAATATTAGGATCTATTGCAGCTCCTGCATATTCGTCTTTTGGTATAGATCTACGATTAATTTCTTGTTTTTTCTGACGAACTTGTTCATCTACACGAGCATTAAAAGCTGCTTCTGATTCTTCAGCATTCATATACCCTTTAGAACTATCTTTTGTTGTACCCTTGTTAGCTAAGTATTCGGCTTGACTTTTTTCATACTCTGCTTTCTTTCTTTGAAAATCTGCACTTCCTAATACTTCATCATCTACAAATCCACCTTCTGCATAACCACCTATTCCCAGATTCTTTTTTCTAAAATCCATAAAATCTTTATTTTCATAAAGACCTTGCATCACTTTTTTCATCTCTGGATCATTAATCGTATCTGCTCGAAAACTTTGAATAGGTTTTGTTACAGATGATTTATGCCCAACCATAGCTTCAGCAAATATTTCATCTCCACCTGGACCTACTCCTTTTTCTTTAAATATATCATAAGAATATGCAGATGGAAAATTAGATGGGTCTTTGGAAGCTGTAATATCGTTTATTTTATCATCAATACTATTTACTCTATTTAAAAAGTTTTTATGTGGCTTGTCTAAATTATTTTTTTTATCTAAATATCCTGCTATAATTCTATTTTCATGATCAAGATTATGACCATTAACTTCATGATTAAACATGGTTTTAATATATTCCTGGTCTGGATTATCTATTTTAAAATAAGCTTTTCCCCTCTTATACATACCATCAAAACTTTCATGTCCTTTAGCATTAAGTAGTTTTGTAGCCTTGTTTCCAGTGTAAATACCCTCTAAAGTTTGAGCTTCTGGGGCATCCTTACTATATGATTTAACTTCTTTTATAAGGTTTGATAGATTTTTGTATTGATTTATATCTTTTATAGACTCAGGAAATTCAAAATCTATTTTAGACATTGCTTCATTATCTTTAATAGCTTCATTATATTGATTCTTTATGTCATCCAGAGCTTCTTTTGGCTGAAAAATTTTAGAATTGACATACCTATTTCCTCTATCATCTAATTCTGCAATACCACCATCAGCAAATCCAGGAATACTACCATGAGTATTCATATGATCTAAAGTAGATCTGCCTAATCTACTAGTAGAGGCTGCATTAATAACATATTCACCGTTAGAAAGCATAGCAGGAATGCTATCTGATCTGGAAGTTCCAGCTCCAAATATTGGACCTCCTAAAGCTTTTTCTATAGGAGTTTTAGATTCACTATTAGAGACATTAGAACCTTGTTCTGCTATCTTTTCTAAAACAGAAATAACTGTATCAAGTTTGCTCTCTACTCCTGACGTAGTATCTTTACTTACACTCTGTTGAGAATTTTCTCCATTCAAACTCTTTTGATAATTTTCTTCTGGTAACCTATTTTCAGACAATGCAGAAGATTTTTCTGATTTACCATCGTATGGTTTATTAGCATCTGGTTTATCATTTTCAAATGTTGGACTAAGACCAAGCATATCTTTAATCTTACCTAAAAATGAAAAATCAAATGCAGCAGTTTTTGATTGCCCTGATAGAAAATCTCTTATTCGTTCCAATATTGTATTACTATATTTAATCTGATCAACTACTGGATTAGCAAAATTTTTACCTAAACTCTCAAGTTCTTTAGCCATACCAGCAGCTATTTCAGTTGGCTTAGTTTCAGATAAAGCTTTTTTAGTAAAAGTATCTTCTCTGTACATTTCAGTATGACCAGAAGCTTTCCATTTATTCATAGACTCTGTGGCTTTATCATAACCTTCTTGAGTTATAGTATTATTCTTTAAACCAGATTTAAGTTCTTTTTCATAATCTGACATAGACATTGTTTCATGATATCTTCCTATAGTATCATCCAATAGTCCTTTATAATCACTAACTTTTTTAGCTGTTTTAGGATCTTTATCAAACGTCCCTCTTGATGTAAGATCCTCTATTTGTGTAATTTGAGTCTGATAAGGTGTTAAACCTCTACTTGATGCAGTATCTACTCTTTTCTGTTCTTCAGTTTTAAGGTCTCTTCTTCTTTGTTCGGGAAGATCTGTTATTTGTCTATTTATATCAACAAGTTCTTGACCAGTAGCAGTGTATCTTCTATCTTTTAATTTTGCTTCTTCGAGTTGATACTTATTAGATTGCATATGTCTAAGATCAACACCTGTTCTTCTACCCATTCGTTCTTCTTCTGGAGTTATTGGTACAACAGCATCTGGACTAGAACCTCCAAGCATTCTATTAGCCATCTCACTTGATCTCATTACACCAGGCATTTTATCAACAGCTGATTTTACATCAACATCTCTAAGAGCATTTTTAAAATCTTGTATAGATTGAGTAAACTTATCCAAGGCTACAAAAGCATTACCAAATTGTTTTAATTGTCCAGCATATTTATCAGTAATAGCAATTTGTTTTTCTATCTCTCTACCTAAATCAGCATACCTAGATTTAGCATCAGATATTGCTCCACTATCCTTAGATGTATTTATTATTTCCATCTCTTCTGCTTGTTTATTCTGTCTGTCTTTTATATAATTAGATTGTGCTGAAAGCCTTTCTGAAGCATCACTGTAAGTATTCATAGCTGTCTTTAATCCAGGACTTCCTTCTGAATATAGACGTTGTTGTGAAGTAAGATCTCGTGGTTGAACTGGAAGTTCAGAATCGCCATAATAACCACCTAATCCACCTTGAATTATATTTTTCATGTTATATTTTTTACTTACAACATTTCCAGTCTGTCTTTCATTTTCACTGTTTATTATATTAGTCTTGGCTTGTTGGTATGAAGAACGTGTTTCACTATCAGCTAATGCTCTCTGTCGAGCAGCCATAGCCGCTAAAGTTTCAGCATGAGCTGCCTCTATCTTTTTAAGATAACTTTGTGTAAGAGAAACAATTTTTTGATATTCAGAATCTGTGTTCTGAACTAAAGATTTAGTAACAGTATCCAAATCAGATGGTTTACCTTGTTCTACAGCCTCTTTGCGTCTCTTATTAATATCATCAACAACTTTACTAGTAGCTTCTGGATTGGCTTGCATAGCTGCAACCATTGCATCTTGTTGATCTTTCATTTTACTTTCTGTAGTAGATAAAGATGTCCTTTCTGCATTCTTCTTATGTTCATAGTTAGTAACAGTAGCTGCTCCATAAGCTACAATCATCTGAGATAATCTATTTGGTGCAGCTTCAACCTCAGCACCACGTCTTGCTTTTTCTCCTATATTTGACATTTCACCACTAAATTGTTTATTTATATCTTGAGAATAGGAATTTTTTTCTACCCCGCCGCCAAGAATATTTCGATATGGATGACTTTGCATTATAGTACTTACTTCATCATTTGATTTTCCTCTAGACCATTCAAATACCTCAGATTGATGTTTATTATGCATATCCTGATAATCTTTAGATGATGGATCATAACCTTTCCCCTTCTCCCATAATTTTTTCTTGTCTTCACCTTGTGATTGCATAATATCATCATATTTAGCATAATTATCACCTAATTTTCTAAATTTTACAACAGACTCTTTTAATGGTTCTCCTAGTGGAACTTGTGAAGCAAAATTTTGTTTTAAAGACTCTACATTTATATCTTTTACTTTAGCTTCCTTAATTTTTGATTCTTTTACTTCTTCTTGTTTTAAATTAGGAGTTTCAACTTTTGCTGTTTTAGCTTCTGATTGTAATTCTTCGGCGTCTTTACCAAAAATTTTCTTAGTTTGTTTTTTTGTATCATCTAATAAATCTTTACCAGCTATACTAAGTTTTGCTTTATCTATAAGTGATGGACCCTCTCCAGAAGCCATTTTTTCTGCTACAGTAGCAAGTTCAACACCAAACTTTTTAGCACTTGCTGGAACATCTTCACCAATCATCCTAGATGCTACCATCATAGCTGCATATGTTCCTACAGCTCCTACATTAAGTAATTTAACTTGAGTCTCTGTTAATCCAAACGCCATAGCTAATTCTGATGCAGCTAAACCAGTAGCACTAAGAGAAGTTACAATACCATAGAAATCTACAGATTTTTGAGCTTTATCTCTTTCAGAACTAATAGCCTCTCTACTTTTTGCTAAATCTCTTATTTCAGGTTCACCTTTACCTTCTTCTCTAGCTTTTGCTATCTTATAGTCGTATTGATTTACTTGTTCATCTAATTGTTTTACAACTTTATTTTTGCCTAATTTTTCAATGTAAGCTGCAGCAGTCATAGCAGCTTGAACACTAGCTATAGTACCAGCAGTTACTGATGTTGTTTTTCCATCGTCTTTCTGAAGTTCTCTTATATTTTTTGCTTCGTCTCTTTCAGAAAATTTCTTTTCAAAAGTAAATTTTGGTCTATTTTTTTCTTCTTCATCTTTTATTTCTAAAGATTTTTTGTACTCTTTTGCTATAGCAGGGTCTAATTTTTCATATTTCTCTAATTTTATTTGCTCTGATTCTTTGTCTCTAATATTAAGAGGTGTGGTTTTAACAGCTTCATTCATTTTATTTAAAAAATCTTCTGGACCTATATTAGAAACAGCTCTTTGTTTAAACTCAGCAACTGTAAAATCTTTCTTAAATAATTGAAAATTATCATCTACAATTTCGGATCCCTTTTTAAATCCAACATCTTCAACTAATTTTTGAGAAAGTTTATCAAGAACTACATTTGACCTAGTTACAGTTTCCTGATCACCTCGTCCTTCAGCTCCTTTTCTAATTTCTGCTACACGTTCTAAAGCATTAGCTATTTTTTTAGGCTCGCGATCAAAAACTCCCGCGCCTAAACTATCACTAAAACCAGAAAGCATTTCTTTAGTTGCTTTTGGATCACCTTGATTTTCTAAAAGTCTATCAAGTCTTTCAACTGTAGCACCAGTATTATCAGCAACTTTTGAATTTAAATTAGTAAGTTCTTTAAATGGACTATTATCACTAGATTCTTTAGCTACTTTTTCTACATAATTTGAAAGTTGCTTTTCATCCATAGTAGCACCTGAAGCTTTGGCTACCTTTCTAATATCATCTACATTTACCAATGCTTTTTGAATACTATCCATTTGTGATTTTTGGCTATCAGAAGTAATATTTAAAATTTTAAGTTCCTCAGCACTCTTTCTCATAGGTTCTGAAGCTCTTAACATAGCCTGACGTGGAGTAAGATCTTTTACTTTTTGAACACCAGTTTGATAATCTTCTAAACCTTTTGGAACTCCTGACATTAATCCTGATGTTTCTTTATCAGTTTCAAATCTCTTTTTTGCTACAGAAATATTCTGTTGCATAACTCTTTCGCCTTCAGAAAATTCCTTCATTAAATCAACAAGAACAGCTCTAAATTGTAAAACTGCTTGATTATTTTTAAGAATATCAAGTAATTTAGTAATTTCGTCAAACATGCCTTTATCAAGTGGTGCTGTCTCATCTGACATACCTTCTAATTTAGTTTTTGAAACACCTTCTAATAAGCCCTTTAATTTAGTTTGTGGTTCAAAATAAAATTCTTGAATATCTTTAGCATATGATTCAGATCCTGCTATTTTGCCATAACCAGCATCTTTACCTTTACCTGGAGTAAAACCAAAATCACCTTGAACTAAAGTAGATGTTGGAATTTCATTAAAAAATCTTTCTCCTAAACTAAAATCCTTTTTAAACTTTTTACTTGAAAAACCAACTAATCCTGCTGAAGCACCAGCCGTAAAGGTATTTAATGCATCCATTCTAGAAGAAAGATCTTCTTGAATTTTTTGAGATGGGAATATATTTTCTATAAGTGGTTCTATATCAGATAGTGATTTTTGTTCTACTTTTAAAGTTTTACTATTAAAATATTCAGCCACCCATTCAAAAACACCATCTGAAGTTTTTTTCATTTTAATTATGGCTTGATTACCAGCTATATTATATTTTTCAGAAGCACCGTCCATAAGAGTTGCTATATCACCAGAATAAACTTTAGAATCAGTTCTAGCTTTAACTCCTGAACTTTCTATATTAGCTTTAGTAAATTTTGAATTAACATCTATAATTCCAGAAAGTTTTGGATTAAAAGCTGAAAGTAGTTCTTTACCCATGATATCTGTAGATTTAACACTACTATCAAGTTTAAATTTAGGATTAACTGTTAATTGAAGATCATATGCCTTCTTAAGTGATGGTGAAGATAATATTTCATGAATTTTATCTGAATCCATACCTTTAAAATTAGATGGTGCAGTTACTCCTTGATATACCTTATTAAAGTCAGTAAAAGTTGATTGAAATTCATTTCTTGCCCCGCCCAAAACTTTTTGTAATCTCTGTATATCAGAATCTGCAGCAGTTGATAATGGATACTTTTGTTTTAAGTTAACTCGTTTATTTAAATCATCAGAAGCTAATTCTAAAGCTTTAGCAGGTCCAACCTTTATATTTCTAGAGATCAATTCACCTACCACTGGAAATGATTCAGCTAAATCTTTTACAACTACTTTAAGTTTTTCAGATCCACCAGTTTCTGTTAAGTCACTAACAAATTTATCTAAAACACTTGTCTCTAAACCCATACTTTTAATTTTATTTAACTTTTCCAATTCTTCTAAATAGGATCTAAAATTTCCAGCTGATTTTAATACTGCATTACCAAGTTTATCATAACCAGCAACCAGATTTAAGTTACTATCTCCTAATTGATTGGATAAATTAGTTACATCTTTTTGAATTTCCTGCATACCTATCAATGGCGCTTTATATGTTCCAGCTTCTTGCCTACGTTCTTTAACTTCTGGTTGTTCAGATTTTTGTATATCTTTAACTTTACTATTAAGTGAATCATAAGATTTTGTTAAATCAGTAATAGACTTATGTTCTTCATTGATTTTACCTCTACCACTATCTACAGATTTTGCAAAATCCTGAGCTGAATTTGTTAATTTTTCAAACTCATTATAAGCTGCGGCTATACCAGGAGCTAGTGCTGCTATAGTTACTACTAGTGGTGCTATGGACTTAACTAATCCAGTATTTTGGGAAGCAAACTCTTTAAGCATTTTATGACCACCAGAACCTATATATTCGCTAGATGAATCTATAACATCTGCAATAGCTTCTATAGATTTTCCTGTTACCATTGTAGCAAATCCAGCCATACCTAAAGCCTTTTTACTTAGTGCCCCAATACCACCACTAAAAGCTTCTCTCATACCTTCAGCGCCAAACCCCTGAGCCGATGCTTGACCTCTAAGACCACTTAAAGTTGATAAAGCTGCTTTTTTTCCTCCTAAAAAACCACCAGCTGAAGTTATAAATTCTCCAGCACCATGAAGTTTCTCTGAAAATGATTCCCCAATAGCACCAACTCCAATAACACCTTTACCAAGCATACTATTATAAGCTTGACCAACTTCTTTAACCATAAATAAAGCTTTACCAAGTGAAGAATGAAAATCAGATAGTTTACTACCTTGTTCTACTGAACTATTCTTGTCAATAGTTTTTAAACCTTTTATATCTTCACCTTCACCTTTACCTGTTACTTCAAATTTAGCTATATTCCACTGTTTTGACATACTAGTTCCAAGTTCACTAAATGATGCAGATCCTTTATCTATAGCTTCTACTATACTATCTATAATTGGAACACCTTTAGCAAAAGCTCCGAACATTATTAAAGCACCTGTAGCTGCTGCTTTAATTGGACCTGGAATATTAGTCATTGTTTCGGTAAGAAGAGTTAAACCTTTTAAACCGGTTGTAAATACTGGAAGCGTTATTTTACCTATTTCCATAGATAATTCTGTAGCGGCAGCTTTAGTTCTACCCATCTGATCAGCATATGTTTTCATCATTTCAGTATGCTGTCTTTCAGCCGTACCTTTTGAATTGGTACTTTCTCTTACTCCTCTAAGAGCTTCGTCCCATTGTTCCATTAATGTTATTACAGTGTTATACTGTCTAGTACCACCTAAAGATTGTGCTACATTCATTTGTTGAGCTGAAGTTAATTCTTTCCATTGACTGGCAAGTTCCCCTAATACAGAAAAACCTGATTTTAATTCTCCGCTACCTGTAACTGTAGCTATTGGAGTAGGAAGTTTAGCTAATTCTTTAGGACCTTCTTCTGAATACATTCTTTTTAATATAAATCTCATTGATGTTCCAACTTCCTTACCAGACTGCCTTGTAGTCGATCCTACAGCCGCTACAATACCATTCAATTCATCAAAAGTAACACCAGCTGTCTTAGCAACAGAAGCCGAAGTTTTAATAGCATTAGCCATTTCAGCGGCTGTAATAGCGAATTTAGATTCAACATTACTCCATGAATCCAAAAATTTTATAGATTGACTTCCTTCTTCACCAAAAATATGCATAGCTGAAGTTAAGTCTTCAATTGCATCTTTTGAATTAATAGTAGTGGCATTAGTAGCTAAAGTAGCAGTTTTTGTTCTCTCCATAACATCATCTTGACCCAAACCTTGTTGTCCAAATACAGTCATGGTTTTAAACACATCAGTAACTGGAGTGCCATAATCTTTGGCAATAGTTGTTGCGGTCTTATTTAATTTTTCAAAATCAGTAGTATGTGGATTCATTACTCTTCTTAATTTAGCCTGACTAGTATCTATCTGAGAAAGTTCATCTATAGATTTTCCTATATGAGAAATACCACCATATACTAAATTAGAAGCTGCTCCCCACATAACAACACGTCTAATAGCAGTTTCAAATGATGCATTACCTGATTGCATTTTTTCTATCAAATCTTGCTGAGTTTCTGAAAATTTTCCTACTTTTTCCCCACTAGATTCTACTGCTTCACCATATTTTTGAAAATTTGTAATAGTATTATCTCTTACTTCGCCCATATTACCAGTTACTTTTTCTTGATAAGAAAAACGTTCACCAATTTTTGGTCCACCTGATTCTTCAGGTTTAGCGAAGTATTGTCTTATAGACTCTCTATTTCGTTCATGTAATGCATTTTGAACTTCACGAGTTTCAAATTTAGGTACTGGAGTTAAGCCAATTTGACCTGGCTCATCACGAACTCCTCTTGTACGAGAATACATATTCTCTATACCCTTTAAATAACCTACAATATTTTCTACATTTTTCTTTTGACCGGCGTCCATTTCTCCACCAGATTGTTTCATTACCAATTGTAATGCAGTTCTTAATCTAGTAACACGATCAGACATCTTATCAAAAGCTTCTGATCCTATTGTTCCAAATTTTTCGGTGGTAGATAAAGTATCATTTAATTCACTATTCACCTCAGTAAGTTCTCTAAAAATATCTCTAGCACTACTAATAGGTGCCTTCATATCAGTACCAGAAAGACCTTTAGTTATACCTTTAAATGTATTAATAAGTTCTTTATCATCACCTAAAGGTTCTCCAACCTTCTGCATAATTTCTTTAGGTCCCATATAAACACCAGCAGCTTTAGCTAAATTAGGGCTTACAAATCTTTTATCGTCTGTGTATAGGTCAGTACTTTTACCTAGACTTCTACGAACATGTTCTTGTAAAGCATAAGTTTGTTTTTGAAATTCTCCGTAAGCATCCGTTGATCCTCTACTATCACCAGCTTGTCTAAGGTCATTCATTTGCTTTTCAGCTTCTTCTGCTTTTTTAATCATAAAATCACCTACAGCAGCACGATACATCTTCCATGCAACAACAAAATCTTTACCTTGAAAGTTAGGATCTTCCATATCCTTTAATTTAGTTGTCATTTCCACAAATTTTGAATAATCTGGACCGGTATCAGAAACCTTACCTATAGCTTCTTTAACATCAGGATGTTTAATGGCATCCATATCAAAACCTTTAGATTTCTGATATAATTTAGCTTGATCATGAAGATTTGTTAAATTAGTAAGTAATGGTTTAACACCTTCCCCTGACTCTGCTTGTTTTGGTAATAGGTATCTATTTATATCATCAGGACTTAAGTTTGAAAACATTTCTTGCTTACTATATCTTGCTTCATTAGCTGCTATTTCAGATGCTGATCCTTGGTTGACATCTTTTTCGCGCGAGGAAGAACTAGCAATATTAAAACTAGGTCTGATATTTCTACCACGTTCTATTTTAGCTTTAGCATTATCCATAACTTTATCTAAAGCTTCATCACCTGGATATTCATTTTCTGTATTTTTTGGTAAATGATCATAAGTTTTAATAAATGGAGTTCCAGATGATCTAACTCTCTTTCTAGCTTCACTAAGTTGCTTCATATCAGAATCAAATCTTTCCTTATTATAATCAAATGTTACAGATTCAAATTTCTTAATGTCAGACCCTTTACCCTCTTTATCATAGAATCTAAGTTCTCCTTTAGCTCCTTCACCAGATTGAAGTTCAGTACCTTCTGGTTCATTACTAAAAATTTTCAAATACGCATTAACTTGACTATAATGATCGTTAAGTTTACGTTTAAGATCATCATCCACATGTTCCATTATTTTATTAATATCAGTAGAACCACCAGCTTTTACTTTAGCTTCTTTAATTTTAGTTATATCTTTATCACTGACTGTTTTTATATCAGCTACTTTAGTAACTGTCTCTTTGCTTTCATCAGCATATTCTAAAATATCAGCGGTTCCACCCAATGTTGCAAATTCTGGTCTAGTTTTACTGCCATATTTTTCAACTTCAATATTTTTCTCATTTTTTAATTTATCTGATATTTTAGCATGGATAGCAGTACCCCAGTCAGCATGAGCTTGAGCAGTAGGTTCTAATTTAGTATATTTAGTAAGATTTTCAACTAATTTATTTTGTTGTTCTATTGTTCGTTGATCTTCTGAAAAAGATTTTTTGTTTTCACCATAAGTATCACCACCACCAGCAAGATAACTTGGAGAAAAATAGAGTTCTTTATCCATAGGTTGTCCTGCACCGCGAGTAGGTTTAAGTAACTTGAGAGTTTGTGCTGAATCGGAATTATCTTCTACAAATTGTTTAAGTTCTTTATTAATACTATCTAAATGTGATACTGGAGCTCTATTAGCTCCAGAAGATGTTCCAGTAGGAAGATGACCAGCGCCTTCTAGCCCCCTAACGTTTATAGTTACGCCTGCATCAGCACTTACGATATGAACTGGTACAACACCTCCAGAACCCATTCCAGGGGCACCTGATCCACCAGAAGGCGTATTAGCCATACTTTCTGCTATATTTAGATTCCTAGCATTAACTTTAGATCGTTCTTCTTGAAATACACCTGTACGAGCATCGTCCATTGATATACCTGGAACATTTTTATTCACTTCTGTGGGAAACATTTCTCTAAGAACATGACCCTCATTTCTTTTAGACTCAAAAACATCTACAACTCTATCAAGTTGTTTTATAGCTTTAGCTTTTTCTACCATATCTTCTGCGTATTTATTAGCTTCAGACTCTATATCATCTTTAGACTTACCAGAATCTTTAAGTTCTAATTTTTTTCTATCAGAAAATTTTGATAAATTTTCACTTTGTATATCAAATTGTTCAGTATCACTTAATCCAGGTATGCCAGCTAAATTAGATAGTCTCTCAACCTCTTTTTGCATAGCTCCATTACCTAGTCTAAGAGTATCATTAGCAAGCGGAGAAATTGTAGCACCCCTATCAATAGTCCTAGTTACTAAACTTAATTTTTTATTGTCTGCTGCATTATAAGTATCACCTTTAGCTCTTGAATTATACTCATCTATTTCTTCTTGTTGTTTGTATAACGCTTCCATACTACTCTTTACCATATCCGAATACGCTCCGGTTGCTGAACCTTTAGCTGCAGCCTTTAATTCTTGTTGAATATTAGAAGCAGTAGCCTTAGATTGTCTATATTTATCAGAGTATTGTTTACGATCACCTTCACTTTTAATACCTTGTATTTTTTCTTCTGGAACAGGTATTTCTCCATATTTACCCTTATATTTAATGTACTCAGAGCTTGGTGAAGCTACAAATGTTCGCATACCATATAAAGGATTTTGTGCTTCTGATATATCTCCTCTTACGTTAATTTCACCCTTCTTCATTTGCTCACTTACGGCATATGTAGCCCAAGATTTAAAATTAGCATCGTTAGGCTCACCTTTAAAAGGTGGTAATCCAAATCCTGGTTTTCCTCTTTTAGCTGGAGACCATGTTTTTATTTGGGCTGCTAGTCCATCAATAGCATCTTTCTGAACAAGGGCTGAAAGTTCATCTAAAAATCCTTTAAAACCTAATTGTTCCACTAAGGTATTTACTAACTCAGCTCTATCAGCACTCTCTAACTTTTTAGTATTTCCACCACGAGCTCCAACAATACTTGTAGCCTCAGATCTTATATCCTCTGTAGACAATTCACCTGCTCTCATTCTAACAGCTTTTTCACTATCACTAGCAAATGCTTTAAGATCTTTATATGGAGATGATGAATCATCACTTTGAATTTTTTTCCAAAAATCACTAGCACCTTCTTTACCTTTAGATAAATAATTTACCATTTCACCAGCAATAGGTTTATCACCTGCGTGCTTAACATCCATACCTTTCTGAATACCAAAACGAACCATTTCATTCATCATGGTATGATATTCTTCTTCTGGTTTATTTCCTATCGACTTTATATCTTTGCCTTCTTTAGTTTTAATTGGGTTTCTACTTTTAAAATAATCACTTGAACTTTGTTCAGAAGAACCAGATGCTATTCCAGATCCAAAACCAACATTAGATTCACCTAAACGATGCATACGATACATACCTTCAGTCTCAACACCAGTATGTATTTTAAATAACTGAGCTTCAATTGTATCTCCAACTTTTTCTTCTTTAAGTCTTTTCTTAATACCAGACTGAACCTGTTTTAAAATATCACTATTATTAGTTTCTATTTCAGACATTATGCTTTCTATATATGCTTCAGGATTTGACTTATCCATTTTACTTATGTTACCCATAATCTCTGAAATTTTATCTTCTGGAGTATTAATATCAGATAAAGTATCTTTTATAATATTAGATACATCACCAACACCTGGTCTACCTGAAAGAACTCCTAAAGATTGTCTAGGAGTTAAGTAATCCATTTCTTCATTTAAAAATGGACTCTGCATAAAATCAAAACCTTTACCTGCTGGAAACTTCTTCTCAAACGCAGCAGATCCTTCACCAAATACATAATCACCTGTAGTTTTTGTATCTGCAGCTTCTGATAAAAATCTCTTCATAAAAACATCTTGTGTAGTTATATCTTTACCAGCATTTGACTCATGAAATCTTTCAAAATGTTTATCTATATCCTGACGTGCACCAGTTGTTCTAGCGGAATGAATTTCTATTTGATCCCCATCAAAATCTAATTTCTGAGCTTGAGCCACATATTTAGGTATAACATTTGAAATAGCAGAATTTAATTCTCTAATTATAGCAGTTAGTCTAACAATTTCTTCTGCTGATCCATCACCACCTGTTGTTTGAAGTCTTTCACGTTCAGACATAGCACTATTCATCTTTTCCTGCAAACTACTTATTATTGGAGCTAATCCTTCCAAACCTTCTGGAACACCTGGTACAATTAAAGAATTTTTTTCTAATGCTCTCTTATCTTTATCTAAAAATGCACCTTCTTCCATCAATTTTGGTCTGAATGGAGATATAGATGAAGACCCAGTAAATGGAAAACGAATACTTTCAACATTAGAAGGCAATTCTTCTTTAATATAATCCAATATTTCATTTTTCTTAGTTAGATCTTGTTCTTTAAACGCACTAGTACTAAGATCTTGTTTATACTTAAGAAGATCGGCTAATGTACCTTTAACATCTTCTGGTTTTTTCATAGCTTCAGCTTTCTTATCTTTATCTATAGTATACTTTTTAGTAAAATCTGTAGGAATTTTAGCAGCAAAGGATTCAGGTATGCCTATTTCTTCTTGTTTAAGAACTGGAATACCAATCTTTTTATAACCTTTAATAGCTTCTCCATGTGTTTCAGCTACTTTATCTAGAGCAGAAAATTGATCAGATAATCCTATACCATAATCTTTATCAATACTTTGAAGATGTGATTTAAATTTTTCTATATCGGAACTTTTATCAGTTACAGCTACTACAGCTTTACCCATAACTGCAGGTATTTTTCTATTGAAAAGAAGTTCATTTATAGAACCTCCTTTTCCTGTAGCAGTATCAGCTAATGTAGAATAATAATCTATTTTGGCTTTTTGAAGAGATTCTACTCTTTTATCAATAGTATCTTGAACAACATTTACACCTAGTCCACTAGCAAATGAAAACCCCTTTCCCTCATCCATAGCACGAGATAAAGCTGTAGGTGCTCCAAGTTGCTCTGGTGAACCTGTTTTCTTACCTACCAACATATCATTAATAGTACCAACAGTAGTAGCCCTAGCCATACTTTCAGTTATTACTTTACCTTTAGTATTTACTTTTTTTAAACTAGCTTTCTCAAGTTGATCAGCAAGAGTTTTATTAGCAAAATCATATTCACTCATTCCACCTGTATCTATTAAAGAGGTACTAGGAGCTAATTTTTTGGATAAAGATGGCATCATTTTTTCTATAATATGTTGTAGTGCTATATTATTATCGTCAGAATTATCTTTACTAAGTTCGGTAGCTCTACTAAGCCACCCTCCGGTAATAGAAGCAACCTTCTTTTTTACATTTTTAGGTTCTATTGCTTGTTCTGGATTGTCCATTACATCTTGAAGTTCTTTAGCCATATTAACTACATGGGATAAACGACGTGTAACCTGATCCATACCATGTTCACCAGCGATAAGTGGTTCTGGATATGTACTCCTAGCAGCAGCACCTGGTATATACATAGGCTTCTGCTCTACTTTTCCACCTTCTAAATATTTTCCAGTAGGCATTGAAAGTTTAAATGCCTCTGGGTATTTCTCGGTATCAAGAACAGAGTCAGCAAAACTTCTTGGATTAGGCATAGTATTACCACTTTCGTCAGTAATTTCCTTCTTTCCATGTACGCCTGTTGCTAAATCAAATGGTTTCATACTACGCACATCTACAGATGTTAAGCCTTGGTTTAAATTTGTATTTATATCAGCGTCGTCATTTTGTACAGTTTGAAGCGCCTTTAAATATTCCCAATGTTTTCTAGAATCGACATTTAAACTACTATTTACTTCTTTCATCATATCTGATTTTTCACCAAATACAGTAGAATAAGCAGAATAAGCTGGTAAATTTAAACGTGCACCCTTTTGACCATGTTCAATCTGGCTACCACTCCATGCTGGATTTTCTGTAGGTTCTTCTATTATCTGTAAAAACTTTTCACCTACAAGCCCCTTTCTCTTCTTACCAAATTCATCTACAACTGTTGAATAATATGATGACTGAGCCTCAAGAGAAGCGGCTCTTTGAGCTAAGATAGCTTTACTATCGTTAGCTTTTAACTGATCACCATACTCTCCTTTACCACCAAACATTTTAAATAATTCTGGAGCAATATCTTCTTCTGTCTTACGAGTTCTTCTTCCTTTTGAATCTTCTTTAGTGGCTCCCTCATAACCTAAAGCCTCAGAATATTTAGCTAAACCACCTTTTTTTAATAATTCTTCATAATCATCTTTTTTAAATTGTTTTAAAGTAGTAACACCACTTTCTTCACCTTTTTCAGTCTTGACTGTTCCAACATTAGCCAAATTACTAAAAATTGACTCCATAAATTCAGTTTGAAGTCCTCGTTTAGCTGCTCCATAAGAACTAATACGCACATCTATTGGTTTTAAATCGTACGTAGATTTTTCACCATACTCCTTAGCATGAGTTTCTCTTAGTGATTTTATACCTTTTATTCCAACTTCAGGAACAGATGTAGTAAATTGCTTCTTCCAATTTTCTGAAAACTTATCATATAATTGTTTATTTTTTTCAGCTTCATCATCAGAAACTATGTTCGGATCATGAAAAATATCTACCATAAACTTATTACCTGATTTCTTTAAGTCATCTCTAAGTTCTTTACTAATAGTAGGTCCAAAAAGTTCAGAAGCTAATTTACCCATACTTTTAGGAGCAACTTGATACCCAAGTTTAGCATCAGGATCAACTGTTATAGGTTTACCTGAAAACTGCTGTAAAATTTTACCTAAATTATCAGGTTGATCAGTAGGAGTAACACTAACACCTTTAGAACCATATCGAGTAGTAAGTTTTCTACCAAAATAGTTCATAAATGTTTCAGCAAGTTTAGCTTCTTGTACTTCTATACGCTCGCCTCTAACTACTGCTACTGTCTTACTAACCTCTTTTATAAGAGCTTCGTCAGCTCTACCTTTATATGATTCTGGTCTACCTAAAATGTCCATAAATTTATTAGCCACACCAGTTATATTTTCTTCTATTGGGGTAACACTTGCTCCGGTAATACGTTCTTCAGCAGAACCACCTCTCACACGCCCAGCAGCACTAGGTTTAACTAAAGTACTTACTGCTGATGTCATAGCTTTAGCTAATTTACCAGAAATAATAATTTGGTCTTCAAAGTTTGCAGATGTATTTCGCATTTCTGCGGTAACATTATAACCATAACCTTTATCACCATATCTACCACTTTCTATCAAAGCTCTTTCACCTTCAGAACGTAAGTTAGGTGTTTGAATATTTGAACTTGAATTAGCCATAGCATTAGTAACATTAGAAATGTTTCTACCAGCTTGTTGAAACTGTTGAAAAGGAGCTAGTGCAGTTAAATCCTCAGAAGACATTTTAATACTTGTAGCATTTAAAGCATTTAAATACTTAGTACCACCAAGATTTCCAGGTCTATATTCCTCTACATTTCCAGCCTGAGATTCTGGTATACCTAAACTAGATAATCTTTTAATACCAGCAGGTGCTTTTCCAGGCTGAGCATTATTCAATGTTTCTTGTAATTCTAAATTAAGATCTTTAATAATAGACTTTTGTTCCATAGGACTTTTTCTATCATCTACATTTCCATATAAGGGACTAGTTCTAGTAAGAAGATTGACAATATTTTCTTGATGATAACCACGTCTAGGTCTATTTCCTTCTAGTAATGGAGTTAGACCTACTACTTCTCCTATAGCAGATTCAAAATCTCTAGTAGAACGTTCAAGACCTGTTTGAGATCCTAATGTTTTTAAAGGGGATATTTTTTTATTGCCCTCCAAAACATCACCCATAATATCATATACATTCTTAGACTTTACATTATTCAAACTTCTTGCAGCATCATAAGCAGTAAGATCTAATTTTCTAAGACTTTCTATAAGTTCAGGAAACTTAACACCATCAGAATTGTCAAAAACATCATTTATACTCTTCATAAAATCTTCTGCTTTTGGTCCACCTGATTTTTCTAGTTCAGCACTTTTATTTACAGCAGCATTAGTATATAAATCTTTAATATACCCTCTAGCTCCTGTTGTATTAGGAATACCATCTTCTGTAGTTACTTTAGTCTTGGCTACAGAACCTATCATATCCTCAGAAAGTTCTTCAATTTCTCTTCTATTTCCAGCGTTTGGTCTAATACCTGCTTTTTTAATTCTGTCTATAAAATCCTTAGCTTTATTAGGTGAATTTGAATCTTCTAGTTGTTTATATAAAGCTTCGAATCCTGTTTCAAATGTAGCAAATTTAGGAAGCGATCTACTTGAACCATGTGTTGTAGTAAATGAAGCATCACCAGTAGTTGATACGTTGGCTGCTGGTATAGCTATATTTTTTACTAAACCTTCACGTTGGAGTTCTCTATTAGCTTCAGCATTAGCATAAGTTTTCTTGAATATATTTGAAACACCTTTATCACCTCCAAAGGTTGATAAGATGTCATTCTTCATTTCTTGACTAACTTCTACACCTTTATGCTCCTTTTGGATTCTCATTAAACTCTTTTGAGAAGTTAAGTCTACTGAACTATTTTTTATCTCATCTGCTGAAACAGTTTTTAACCATTGACCCACAAGTTCAGACTGTTTTTCAGATGACCCGGCTGCTGTAGCTCTATAATCTATGGCTTTTGCTTTATAATTAGAAACTAAGTTTGCCGGTGAAGAAGTATAATCCCCAGAAATTTTTTGTAAACGTTCCATATTAGCAACTTGCATAGACCATTGTTTATTACCAGGAGTTAAACTAAATGCTTGTGCAGGATCAGTTGAATTTGAAGGTTTAACTACTCCCCATTTTTTTTGAGAAGCTTCAAATTCCTTATCTAAGGTTGTAACTATTTGAGTTTGTAAAGTATGTAATGACGAAGATAATCTCTTAATATTATCTTCTGTAGCAGTTTTAATTTTACCTGCTTCTTTAGAAAGACTAGATACTGGGTCAAGAGATGTTACTTTACCGCCAGCTTCTGGGTATATAATTTGTTCTTGATAAGATTGATAAGCCGTAGGTTTATTCTTAGCTAATGCTTCCCTATTTCTTATTAATACTTCATTACTATCATAACCTTTAGTAGATTTACCCTTAATTGAGCTAATATTTTTATATATATCTGCAAGTTGTTTATTAGCAGCATCTGAATCTATGTCTACAGGTAATTTTATAGGTTTATCTTGACCAGTCAATATATCATCATGTAATTTTTTAAGATCTGGTGATAGTGTAACTGGAACTTCTAAATCATCTGGTAATGGTGTTTTTAATTCTTTATCATCAACAACATACTTTATTTTTTGAGTTAATTCTGGTACATCCTCTTTAAAACTTGGATTATTAGAAATACTATCAATACTTGTAGCTACAGTATTGAATTTCTTAAGCGAATCACTTCCAGAAATTCCTGATTTTAGAGCACTAGTAAGTTCACCCATCTCCGATGTTAATTTAAGTATTGCATCTGAATTACTATCGATATATTTGGTAGCTGTACCTAAATTTGTATCTTTAAGTGTTTCTGAATTACTAATAAATGAGGCACCAGTAGTAACAATATTCTTTACGGCTTCCTGTGGATTTTCTTTAGCATTACTTATTGTATCATGAACCTTAGAACTAGCATCTTTAATACTATCTGAAAATTGATCTACCGATTCTTTTGCTTCAGATATGACTCTAGCGTATGATTCACTAGCTGTACGTATATTATCTATAAATGATTTTACAGAATCACTAAGAGCTAACAAACTGCCTAAAGCAGTATTAATATCTGTTGACTCTATGCCACCAGATTTTTTAGCAGTATTAATTAACGAAATTACTTCTCTAGATATGTCTTTAAATGACGAAACTACATTGGAGGTATCTTTAACTGCTGTCATAGAGGATTGTGGTATAGCGGATTTAATAGCTGTTGCTAACATATTAGGGTCTACAGTAACAGATGTTGTATCGTAAATTTTACTTGATAATGTTTTAGCTGCATTACCAGTAAGTTTATTTACGTTATCTTCGTAATGATTATTACTTCCAGACGTTTTATCAGTTGATATGCTTGATGTATTACTGGAAGCTAATTTAATTAAACTATCACTTAATTCCTGAAGTACTCCTTTTAATACACTATTGATCTCACTGTCAGAAGCAACTTTATCATCTTTACCCAAAGCTTTACCCATAAACCCACTCAAACTTCTCTCAATAGCTTCTGAAATTTTAGTTGATTGCTCTGTAAATAAAGATTTTAATTCAGTTGTATTTTCTTTTACTTCGGAAATATCATTAGGACTGGTATGTGTAACTTTTTCATCTGAATTACTACTAATGATCTTAACAGTATGAGTAGACAATATAACACCTCCATAATAGAGTAAGAGTTAAGTACATCAATGTACTTAGTATAACACAAACCACTAATTATCTTCCTATGCCCGTCTAGTCCTTTTCTTTATATCTACTCTATTTTGAAGTTTTTGTGCCTCTTTTGGGGAGTCATATGCTATATCTTGGTATAATTCATGTGATCTTGTTACGATAACTTCTTCAGCATCAAATGCTGATAATTTACCAGAACGGCTGCTCTTGCTTCTATGTGTGGCATCATCTCTATTCCTTTCCTCATAAAAAACCTTCATATAAGCATCAAGAGCATCATCATCATCAATTACTAAATCTGTGGGTCTATCATCTGACATCATCTCATAAATATTCTGATAATAATTAGACCAATAAGCTAAATTTAATTGATCAGTTGTATAACAAGATGTAGGTATACCAAATAATGGGTCAGATGTTTTCATACTATTTACATATCTAATTCTCCAAATAACACTTCGAGCAATACTTCTTATGATTTTAGTTGATAATCCAGAATAAAATCTTAAATATTTAAGGAGTATATTATCTTTAAAAGATAGTCTATTTTCTTTTAATGCATCTTCATAGGTGCGCCAAAATAAACTATTATCCTCGTTAAATACACATCTACTACATATATAGAATGCTTTATCTTCTTCCGCGCGAGTTTCTGCGGATAAAAGTAACTTAGAACTCTTCTTTAATTCTATACGACGTATTTCATACTTAAGATTAGTGATGACCTGTTTTATTCTATCTTGATTAGCCTTTACTCTTGTAGTTTTTCCTAATAATACTTCCTGAGCTTCGAGTTGACTCTTAAATTTTTTAAGTTTAAGAGTCTCTTCGACTGAAATTAAATTTCTACTTTCAATAAGTTCTTCAAGTTCTTTTATTGGAAGTATACCATTATTGACAGCGCTTTCAAATGACTTATCGTATACTAAATTAGCTCGCTGTTTTATCTCATTACTAGGAAATTTAAAAACTAACAAGAAATCATCCTCGTAAGTATAAAAAATACCACTGAAGACCCTAACTAAATATTGTTCAACTTCGTCATAAGTTAGGCTCATATCTTTCTATTAATCGTCTTTCTTTTTGTTGGATTTCTTAGCAGGTTTTTCATCAACCTTACCTACAGACTCATCAGATACTACAGATAATACTTTAAGATCCTCAGATTCTTCAAATTCAACAGCATTAGCAGCTAATAGCATAGCGTCAGCTTTAGCCATCACATCCGTCTGAACTTCTCGCATAGCACGAGCTTCTGGTGTATTATCTAGAAAATCTGAACTAAGACCCTGCAAATAAAGCATTATTTCAAAACGGGATCTAAGAGCCAATGATTGACTTTTTTCTTTTAAATAAATTTGGTAAGAGCTCCACACTTTACTTTTATCTTCTCTTGTAACCATAGAAGAAGTAAGATGTTCTAAACGAGCATCGTCTGAAATTTGTTCTGCAGTATTATTCATTGGACCATTTAATCTCTGATTCCATTGAAATAGTTCTTCACGGGATTTAGCAACTTCCATTGACAACTCCCTCTTAATATCCATGTCAGTTGTAGCTTCTAGCAATGCTATTTTATCACCTAACTTATGTGACAATTCACTAGCACGTTGTTCAAATTCTGGACCTATGATACCTCTCCTAGTCAGAATATCCATCATCTCTGCACTAGTAGTAATACCTTCAATTAGACACTGTGTAAATGTCTTACTATACTGCCAATCGGCTCCTCTAATATCTTCAGCCGTAGGTGGTTCAACATAATATTTTGTTTCTTCGTCGGGACCTAAAAAAAATCTTCTTGCTTCCTTTTCTATATCAGCCATGTTTATATCCTCCGTTACCTTTTACTTTATTTAGTTTTTGATTGATTAACTACTATAATATCCTCTGATTGTGGAATAAATTCTACTGCATAATACTGTACTATCTTATTAACATTACGTATACAATTATTACCAACTCTCAAAATTTTAGATCTAAGAACCTTATAGGTATCTTGTGTTGAACATGCTACTTGAGCGTAATCCAAAGCCTGCTCAAATAACCTAGTTACTTCCTCTTCCAAATTAAGTATCAATTTTTCCTTACTTTTTTCATTAGCTGCCATATTAACACCTCTCCTTGTTTAATAAGCGACCAGTTTCCTGGTCGCCTTATTTTAAATTTACATCAATTACGAAGAGTTACGAGCTAAAGAAGCAGCCAAAGCAGGTGTTAAATCACCCTTAACGACATACAAATCGTTAGTAGAACGGAACCCAAATGTTTGGGTAGCGTTGGCTTTCATGTCTAAAGTCATACCCTCATCAGTGAACTTCAAGTGTTTTACTACGATAGTTTTAAGAGCATACTCACGATCACCTAAAGCATAAGGAGCAACACTCTTAATTCCATCATTGAAGTAATAATTACCAACTACACCATCAGTAGCAACTTTTCTACTAGCTCCAGTTCCACCACCAGCTTCCTCATCTGTCTGTTCAAATACTTTGATCATCAAAATAAGATCAGATTTGTTCATAAGATCAGTAAGACTAACATTATCAAGTGAAAGAGCTTCATAGTCAGTTAATTTTCCAGCAAACATAGCCCAGTTCCCAAGATCACCAGCAGTAGAATCTACTTTCAAGGTAATAGGAATTGGAACTGTAAGTGGTCTATCATAAGGACTAAGATGCCCAAGCTCCATCAAAGGCTCACGTTTAAGATCAGCTGTAATTGTACATCCAGTCAATCTCCAAACAGCCTTAGTATTGGTGCCATCAATAATAGATACTTCAACCTGACCTTGACGAAGAGCACCAACATCAGAGTTAGCGGTACCAGTTAAAGGTGTAAAATAAGTGTTCATTGGCAATGAATACTTATCTGCAGCAAAAATAATCTGAACTCTATCACCAGCTGCTGGCATACTGCTACTTGGCATATAAAGTCTGTCTGTAGATGAATCATAAACAAATGTGGCAGCTGCTTGAGCCGAACCAGCAACTACTGCAACATTAGTCATGGTATCAGTACTTACATCATACCAAGTTACTGAGGAAGCACCTACTTTAGACTTTCTTAAGAAAGCAAGTTCTCCAGTAGAAAGGGTTGGAATGATAGATGTAGCATCAAACCCATTAGCAACCATATCAATATAGGTATTAGTAATATCAGTACCTGATACTGTGGCTTCAATAAAGTTTACAAATGCTCCACCATTCAGCAACCACATTTTATTGTCGGTTTCTGCTCCAAAATTCTCAGTTGCACTAGCACCAGTCTTATACCCAAACTCAATACTATTGACAAAAACCTTATCCAAAAATAAAGTCTGGTCAATATTATTAGCCAAAGTACCAAGATCACACTCTGACTGTACTGGAGCCCAAATAGTAACACCTGGCAAATTTCCACAAGAAACGGCAAAATCTGCTAAACAAACACCATGCAAATAATTAGAACCAGAAACAAGGTTTCCAGTCGTACTAGTAGCAGTCGCACGCATATCCTTTTTGATCGGTGGGACCTGTGCCAAAATAGCCAAAGTCTTGACATCTCCAAAATCATTGGTATTAAGGGTTACTGCTACCTTAGGAACGTCCAACATCTGTTACTTTAGTGACCTATAAATTTATCTCTAGGCGGGGAAAGTACTTCGACTCTCCCTCTCGTGGTCTCCCACGAAGTTCAGACTATATCATCACCCTTATTAAGGGGTCTCGCGTTTAGTCGTTGAGGCTCCCTTACGGTTGCCTGCTGATTGACTCTATCTTTCACATTATCACTCCTAAAGGTAGTAGTGAAAGCCTAACAAGTTATTCCAGCATATAGCGAGATTTGTCTTTAAAAATTACTTTTTAAAGGGACAACGTTACTTATCCACAACATCAATGATGTCCAAATGTCCTAATTCAAACCATCTGTTACTTTATGACTAGTATTTCTACTAGCGGGTTACTGCGAAGTAACCTCTCTACGTTTCCGTAGAAGTTCGGACTATATCTTCACCCTCTAATAAGAGGGGTTTCACGTGTAGTCTCTGAGGAGCGAATTTATAATGAATACATTTTGGTAAAATAGAAATAACTTCATTTAATAAATCATCAATATATTTGCTTCCACCACCAAGTCTTAGTGTATTATTAGATTCATCAACTTTTATACTACCACCATAAAAATTGGATAAAGTCTTAATAAGAATATTTTGTTCTTCTCTATTAAAACTACAGGTAGCAATAGAACCTCTTAAAGAATATTTATTATCCTTTCTAAAAGTGAAACTACCATCATCCGCTAATAATATAGCAACACTAAGCCAATCTAATTCATGTATTAAAGTCTCAGACACACTCTTTCTACCGTTTATATAATATTTATTATAGTATTCAGTAATACCTGGATGAGCTATAGTATTAATAAAATAATAACCAGTAGAAAAAGAGTCTTTACCATTTATAATTTTGGGTCCTGGTAATTCAGCAAGAGTTAATCTATTAACAAATGGAGATAATAAATCTTTTTTCCACTTTAAATAGTCTAACTGTTTCGTACAGTGCCCAATCTGTAACCTAGCATTTTTACTATGTTTACCTTTTAATAAAGAACCATCTCCAAGAATGGACCCTATAATTACAGATTTATGTATATTTGATAAATCAACAGACCTTAATTCTTCATAAATAGTCATACAACTTGGTAATAATTCAATATCATAACTCTTGAACCAGGCATATATTGTGCTATAAGGTAAAGACAGCACTGATGCTACCTTAGCTACAGACTTATGTTCTTCTATCAATTTACTCATTTCTATTTTATCTAGTTTATGTCTTTTCATTATATCTCCTTTCCTGCTGATTGACGATATTTTTAGAATTATTACTATCCATTAGATTAGTATCTAAAACTTAACTCGTGTTTCCAGCATATAGTGAAATTTTTTACTCATTTGTTACCAAATAAGGGACGCATCTGAATTTACGTCCTCGCTCGTAAACGTAGTGGTTGTACCCAATGATTGTACACGATAAAGTACCTCACCATTAGCCCAAACACTTTGTGATGCATATATAATTCTATTTCGTGCCATAATTATTATTCCTCCTATCAATTTCCTTATTTAATTCGTTAACTAACTTTTTTTTACTGTTTTCCATTTTGTTACCTTTTTTTCTTTTTTATCAGGTCGATTTAATTGAATTTACTACATACACAATCAAATAAACTGAGGCTAGTTTAAATAATGTGCTTTTCCTTTTCCAAGATATTCAAGACTTCACATCCTAAACATAGACTGTACAACGTTTTACTAAGTTAACCTTAGTTTAATCTAAAGTTAACTGGTGAAGTCCTTAAATTTAATAACGTTCTTACATACTATGAGGTTAGTTTATTAATGCACTAATTTATAGTTCTATCATCGTATGAAAGCATATCAAAACTAATTTTAGATCTATAAGCATTCAAATCACTAAGTACAACACTATCCTGAGATCTTGTCATAACTAGTGGTAAATTAATATTCCTAGCACTTACATTATTAAATTGCAAATTACTTATATAAAAAACTTTACTTCTATCAAATAGATAGGTTAGTTTATTAATTGGGTCTGGTATCCTATCTAATAGATCTCGTCTACCATAAAATGTACCATCATAATCTATAATTGATCCAGATGGAAAATCATATATTGGACAACTTCTATTGTAAAATCCATCATATAGCACTTCAGATATATCATTTCGTTCAGCTGGGTTAGACGCAAATATGTGTATATCAACCTTACGTATTGATTTCTTACCACCACCTAACTGGTATCCACTTTTATCGGTGCCTGTAACATCGATAACTACTACCGGTGAATTAGCTGCTTCTACAATAGCCCATTCATCTACAACGGATACATAATTCCATGTAAATGAAACTTTAGGATCATTAAGTGAAACTTGTGATATAATTCTACCATCTACATAATCAATCATATAAGTTTTCCAATCAACTACTGCTAGACCAGAAGATGTAGTTTCATATACTATAACGCTATCACTTTGTTCAGGTGTTCCAAAAGCAGGATACCCATCACCATTTAAACCAGATACTGAAGGATATGGTTCACATGACGTACCGCCACTTGGCACATCAAAATATACCCATCCTCTACCATGTTCTGTAGGAGATGGTTCTATATCAGAAACATATTCATATACATAAGAGGTTAAAGAACTAAAATCAGGCATAAGTTTAAGTGATGCATATTCTTCTTTTTCTGTGAACTCTCTAAGAATTATATCTTTTATATATAGATATAAACTTAAATCTTCTTTTCTGAGATTTTTCATAAATATTTATTAAGCTCCTTTGAGAGACTTAGACAATGATTTTGTAGCATCTTCTATAGATTCTTCTACCCACTGGTCTATATTATCATTAACAAATTTTTCTCCTTCTTCTAATACACTGAATGATGACATGTTGGAAAATGGATATTTTATAAATAATTTTTTTAATCTACTTTCTATATTTTTTATGTCATCATTATATCTAACTAAAAAAACACTTCCTCTTAATGATTCTTGTCCTTGTATAAAATCTGAGCTAATAATACCTGTAGTAAAAATTTTCATATAATCTTCATTACTAATTTCTACATATGTACCAGCTACACCTTCAAAAATAGTTTGAATTATTTTTAATCTGCCCGAAAAATCAAATGTATCCATATCTGGAACGTGTAAATTCATAGTATCTTTTGTATCCTCAATATAGAAAAAACTATCTAGACTATTTACAAAATCATCTCTAAACAAAGTAGGATTAGTTTTACTCTGAGGATCATTTACAAGATTAGATAATTCATCATATCCTGTCATTATAATATCTTTAATTTTTGGTACTATAGAATTAAACTTTATAAATAATTTATCCTTTATAAACTTTTCTAAATCTTTTGATACACTAACTACTGATTCAGCCATCAGTTGTATTCCTTAATTACCTCATTACTATTCGTTTTAGATTTATCTGTAACAAATGCTGTTACAATTAAAATAGCCTGACCACCAAGTCCTCGTGACAACGGGGGTCTATCAATCTTACAACTAACTCCATCTACTACTAAACTTGAACAAGTCCTAAACAAATCAAAGTGTTTAGTATCTGTTTTCAATTGTACAATAGTAGCTCCTTCCATACCAGCAGGAGTGTGAATATTTGAATTAGAAGATGAATTCCAAGTAATTAAGCAATTTACAAATACACTTCTTTCAGTTTCTATGAACCCATTACCTCTACATATTGGACACCTACCTACTTTGAACCACTTGTAACCCACTTGACCAGGGTTTTCTATATCATAGTTTATCTGAAGGTCTTCTGCTTCGTCTATGGTCCACTTACATTTACCGCTCGATTTCCCAGTCAATTTATCAAAGTAACAATTGCTGCAAACAGATTTGATAGGCTGTTTGAATACTTGTATTTGCCTAGAAAGTCCATGTACAACATCTCTAATTGTTTTCTTAAATCTATCCTTGGTGATATTACTTATTCTATCTCGCATTAGACACTCCTAGAATAATATCTATTTTTAATTATTGCACTGTACCATGTAGTATGCCAATCACGATCTTTATTAGCTGATGTATTACAACTTCTACACACTGTTATTAGATTGGATGGACTACAATTCTTCTTGTTATAATCAATATGATGTATATGAAGTACCACATCTTTTTTAGTACATGCTGGATTTAGACATTTATTACCGTCTCTTTCCCTTATATCAGCTTTGTATTCTTTATCTTTCCAAATGGGACAGTAGGGTTCATAGGAAATACCACCTTTCCATAAATGACACCCGGACCCTGATATTTTTATATTAGCACAAGTAGGACATCTATTACCCTGTTGCCAATCATTCCATCTCATATTATGTTCATGATTGCAAGAACATTTATAATCTAATTTAGTTTTACTACTAATATATTTATTAGATAATAGGGTATATCCATCCTTATTAAAAGAATTTCTAACTTGTTCTATAGTGGGTTTAGCATTTCTACAACAAGATAAACATCGTTTACCCTGTCTCCAACTATCCCAACTTATGCTATGTTCATGACCATTAGGGCATTTGTAGTCTAATTTAGTCTTAGCATTATTATATTTTTTAGATAATAGAGTATAATTTTCATTACTAAACATTTCTATAATTTTATATATACTAATTTTTGCATTATTAGAGCAATGTGGGCATCTTTCTCCACTCTGCCAGCTACCCCAAACTATACTATGTTCATGATTTTTAGAGCACCTATAATATAATTTAGTTTGAGCATTAATGTATTCTTTGGAAACTAAAGTATAACCCTCATTCTCAAAAGATTGTTTTACAAATTTATAAGTTAATTTTACGCCCATAGCATCTCCTAATCTATCAATACGCCCGTAATTTTGGATAACATCAAAATTTTAATCAGCTTGTCTAGTCGTTTTTCCAAATCGTCTAATAATTTCTTACGAATTTCTAAACCCTTACTAGGATCATACGATGTTTCAGCATCTTTTACTATAGCACCATCTTCAGTTGCGTCCAACCATAACTCTTGACGAAGAATATCGATAGAAGTCTGTAACAAGTATGATTCAGTGTTAGCTGTAGCAGTAGTTAGTGGTGGAGGTGGTGGACAATTATCATACGCATTCATAAGTTGCATATCTGAATTTCTGAATGTATAGTACCATATGTCTATACCAGTAGGAATTTTTTTCTCTATCTCGGTAGCACACCCTGAATATGTGACACTAAAATTACAAATGTCCCCTATATACTCATCAAAGCGGAGATATCTATAGTCGCTAACAGAAGGATTAGAAAGGTCGTTATAATTTATTCCTCCCATAATTACACTTGCTGGCCAACCATTATAAGATAGTTCAAATGTCTGACTATCAGCATGTACAGACGCAATAGCGTCCTCACCATAAGACCGTCTTAGTCTAATCGGATCTCCAATTAAGCGACGTATTCTATCTATGATTAATTGCTGTTCAGCATTATACGCAATTTGTTCCGGATATAATGGATTGTAGAAGATGTCTCCGATTTCGCCGAGAACCGGTTTAGACCATTCACTATAATAACTAGTGGTAGATGAGTAATATCTAGAAACATACCAGTCTGTTGCAATTCCAGACATGTCCTCTAGTATATAAGTAGATGATCCATAGGAAAGTAGTATGGGTCCTAGACCAGAAACAGTAGCGTATGTTCCAGCTTCAGTATCTGATTTCTGTACTTCTATTCTGTCGTACACATGCATTACTGTATTTATGTCATCAACGGTGAATGTGAGCTTTATCATTTTATTTTTCCCCGAAAAAAATTATTAGTTATAAATTTAGTAAAGAACGAGCTCTTATAACAGGTTTCAATGTCTTAGCATTAAATTTAACCTTGTAAATATCATCATTAAGATCTATACCATTAGCCATGAATCTAACTTTATAAGTAAAACTATCACTTTTTATTTCTGGAACCATATAATTAACTGCTTTAGGAACCACTATTATTTCTTCTGCATTTACGTCAAAACCATTACATGAGCAATAAACTATATAATTACCTGGTGTATTTATAATCTCAGTCTTTGTATAGATACCTGGAGTAGATATTGATTCTGGTAGTATTCCTGACATGGTAGGTACTAGTGGTATATCATCTGGTTGTTGTCTTACGTCATAGAACACTGTCTCCCCAAAATATACTCTGCCAGTATAACCATCTATAAGGGTAGATACTATAGGAAATTCTTCTAATATATTAACTCTAATCAATTTATTTTATCTCCAATTTACATTAAAGCTTAATTAGGCTTAAAATATTATTATCAGCTCTAATATATGATGGAGTACTAATACAACTTCCACAATTAGCATAGATAATAGATTCAGTTTTAACTATCTTAGGAATATGTGTATGACCGCAAATGACTAAATCAAAATCTCCAGTATAAAATGCTACTAATTTTTTCTCTATATCTATTACTATATCATCGTTAGTTAATCCTCTTTTCTTAAGTAAATTATTGTAGTAAATATTTCTAAAATATCCTTTTACATTCATACCAATACGTTCACCAATATAATGAATAAAGAAAAAATACTTAAGGTACGAAGAAGATATATCAAACTCGTCACCATGAACTAAAATTATATTTTTACCAAATAAATCCATGATATAATTATCTTTAATTACCGCATTATAAAATATTTCCTTCATAATATTTATCTCAGGATCATGGTTTCCTTTAATTATTATATTTATTTTTCCACACTGATTAATTTCATGTATAAAATCCTTTTTATTTTCTATAGTTTTATAAGGATCCTCTTCCCACGTATCTAAAATATCTCCTAAAATAAATACTTCTTCAACGTCTTTATTATTTATTAAGTTGATAATTTCTTTATCTTTTTTAAATAATGGGCTACTTATATGTAAATCAGAAATAAATATTTTCATTTTTTTTACACCGCCTCTACACAGATCTATTCCTATGTAAACACATAGTACATGCTACTCCCCAATCATGATCACCTACAGATGTATTAGTAGTTGCTATCATTTTTAATCTCATACCATTACCCATTTGATCAGTATCAGATGAATTAAGAGGTGTAAATCCTGAAGATAATAAATTAAAATGTCTTACAAATTCAGCTAATACTACTTCATAAGAAAACATGTTGTATCTTCCAGAACCACCATAATTAGGTCTTACGTTTTCATATTTATGTGTAGTGATATTATAATCAGCGTCCCAAAAAGTATTACTTGGTGGTTGACCTAAGTCATTGGTTGGAATATAAACTAATCCTCCATAAGGACTAGTTAAATCGCTTGTTACTTCTATATTTCCTGAACCAGGTGCTGTTGGTACTACTAAATATCCACCATATATTGCTTTATTTCCACCAACTACTCCAGAAACAGTAACAATTCTAGGTATCATTTGTAATGATAATGTATCAAATAGAGCGTCTTTCCATGTTATATATCCTTCATGTAGAAAGGTTTCGTTTTCTGCTATATTGTAGTCTATGTATTTTGTTATTACACTAGGACCACCTATTTTATGATCATATATAAATGCTTCTCCACCACCTACTTTTGTAATATTCGAGGTGATATCTCCTTCGCCCGACCAAATAATTCTTAGACCCAGTTTACGAGATGTTTGATGTACTCTTAGTTTTCCAGATCTATCTCTATACTCTTCTAATAATTTTACAGGCTGTTCTACGGTTGTATTTACAATACTTACTGGTGTATATTCAATATAATCATCTATTCCATCATGTAAAGCTATTATTCCATCTAGAGTTATTATTTCTTCATTACTTAGTTCGGCTTTAAAAAAAATATCCACGTTTGTTTCACTTCCTGTTATTTTTACCTAGCAATTTGTAATTCTTTTATTCTTTTTCTAAGAATTCTACACAAGCTGTCTTTACCTGCTCTTTGATTAGCTTCTTGAAAAGCATACTTTAATAAATTTAAATCTTTTATCTTTGGTAAAGTTTCTCTAGCCTGTCTAACCGACATTTCTACAACATCTTCTACGGCTATTTTAGTTTGGACCATAGGAGCTACGTTACTACCAGTCAACTTTTTTCTTTGTAGCACCGATGGTTTTTTTGATGACGTATCTTCTATAATAATTTCATCATCTAAAACAATTCTCCAATTATCCTTACCTTTTAATTTTGTTTCCTTAAGCCATGAAACAAACTCATCACCTTCAGCTAAATCATGTTTAACACCATACTGTTCAAATAACTCAGACAAAGGAACTTTAGCCCCTGGTCCTATAGACCTTTTCATAGCATGCATCCAAGTATTTGCAGAATTAATAACATAACCTTTCATAATAATTTCTCCTTTTCTATAATAATTATTTATACCTTGTCCTTAATTTCCATGAATTCTATCCATTACATTGTGAAATAAATTAGATGAACGATGTAAAACTATAGCTACAAAAAACCAGTCCATACTCCAATGTAATAAACCAATATCCTTAAAAAATAATAAAGCAATTAATATTCCTGACCATACTGAAAAACAATAACCGCAATCTAATAAACTATGCAACCATTTAAAAAATTTATTACTTTGTCCTAATTTAAATACTTTAGATCTTAATGGTTCAAAGAGTTCAGACTTAGTTACTATCTCAGTAATAGCCTCAGTTAATATAACTGACATTACAAACACTATCAATATATAAATATTTGTCATTGTTTCCTACCTTAACAGGTTAGTTAATTATTTTTGGGCGCTCCAAAAAATATATACTTATACCTTAACGAGGTTAGTTAAATATTAAACGTACGTAATTAGTTAAATTACTGTAAACATAGTATAAAAACATGCACCAGCTAAATTGAACTTACCAGAATATGTAAATGTAATTCTACTACCCCTTAATGATACTAAAATATTATAATATATTTTTGAATTAGTACCAATACATGATGCTGAACCTAATACTGCATTTGTATTTAATACAGAATAAAAAATAGATTTATATGTTACTGGTCCATGATTTAATATAAAATAACTAGGAATAATAAATACATTAGAATCAGTATGCCATATATTATCCTTATCTTTAATTAAAGATGCTGACGTATATGATTTTATAAATAAAGTTCTTGAAGCAGTCAATGTAGCTACTATTTTAGACACGTTTGATTGTAATGCATTTTCAAGAACTGTAGCGGCAGTAATATTCATTACTACAGCTTTAAGAGCTGTATCAGATAAAGTGATTGAATTAATAGCTATAGTAGATTTACTAATTTCATTTAATGCATTTATTGATTTTACTATATAATCCATATAAATACTTGATGAAGCAATAATAGCCATAGCAGTTGAAGATTTAACAATGACAGACATCGCAACCGATGATTTAACAACAATAGACATAGCTAACGATGATTCAAATAAAGCACTACGAGTTATGTGATTATCAATAATATCTGATATAGCAGTACTAGAACTTGCTATAATATTCATAGCAGTAGATGATGCTAATACATTTTCAAATGAATTACTATTGCTACAGATAGTAGTAAATGCATAACTATGTAAAGACACTATATAATTCATAACTTTTGGTGAACTTAATAATATATTTAAAGTTTGACTATTTGATATTATACCATCAAAAGTTTTAAAATTAGATAAAGTTTTATTATTTACATTACCATTACTATCAGCCTTAAAAATCCAATTGTATATAGCCTCATCACTTGGTGATATTAATTTATTTCCATAAAATTGAAATAAGGACTGATGGCTTTCTGTAATTAATTTTGTAAAACCCATAATTTTTTGTTTCCTCGCTTAAAATAAATTAATTTATGAGCATTGTATCTAAAAAATATAACACTAACTCCTTACCATCACCACAAAACCATTCTTCATCTGTAATAGTCAACAATTCTATATTATTACTATTACACTGATCTATTTTTATTGCATCTTTAACTACTGATTGCTCAGATGAATGCCAATATATACCATTACATTCTATAGCTTTATTTAGTTCAGGAAAGAATATATCTAATTCTAGGTTCTTTTTAGTTAATGTATTAACTATCATAGTTCTATCATTATATATAATAGAACCATTATATATTTCATTAACAAAATTTCTAACGCTTAATTCAAATTTAGAGGTATAATTATTATTTAAATAACAATAAAAACACCTAGCACCACCATCTTTAAAATTATGAAAACTTGTAGTCCATGCATGATTATGTGGACACATAAGTACTATATCATCTCTATTATTAGTATACTCTTCAGAAACTAATGCATAATTTTGACTTTCTACATACTCTTTTACAAAATTTATATTATGCCTATTAATCTTGCCTGAAGTATATTCTTTAGCTTCAGGATGATCTTTTCTATATTTATTTGCTTTACTTAGACAACATTTTTCTTTATTTAATGCGTAATACTTTCTACCTTTTTCTATCAAATAAGTTTTTCTGGTAGCTTGTACTCTATTATTTTTTAATACTAATCTATGTTTATCACATACTGACGCACCACAATAAACTTTCTTAGAATAATGAGTTTTAAATTCTATACCACAACATAAACATATTCTATCGAACTCACAATAATTAAACTTTTTTCTAAATCTATTCAAATCTCTTTTTCTATCCGCTATTCTTCTACCTTCTTCCTTACACTTTTCACAATATTTTTGTTTTGGGCTGGTCGGAAAAAAATCAGTACTACATAATAAACATAACTTAGATTTAAAATTTTGCAAATTGTATACCTCCTATTATAGTTGTATACACAATATAATCACATATTCAAAGATGTCAATATAAAAATAGGGATTATTAAGATAAAATAATCTCAAATAACCCCTATCCTTATTAAATATAGTTTATAAAAGTATTATAAACTCCTGTCAATAACCCCTAGCGCCAAAATTCTGGAATCCAAACATGCAAATCCCAATTCGGCCCAACCAAAAAAGCCCTGCTTCTGCATACGCAGCAACGTCGGATCATCGATAGCCTCAAATTCCTTTCTGATGGGCATTACTAGTGAATCATTAGTCGTCATATCAAACCCCATAACCTGAGTTTCACCTAAAGTACCAATTGTTCCATCAGCATTTGTTACATTTGGGTTTTCAATAGTATAAGCATTATAGCTCTCTCCAGCATCGGCTATAAACTTTCCGTAAGCAGAAGCGTGACCATTAATGTTATAAAGCCCAGTTGCACCAAGGTGCTGAATTTCGTGAAGTCTTACATTCCAGATAGAACCCATACCAGCAGCCTGAAAAATCTCACGTCTGGTTACAGGATCAATATCGGTATCTGTCCACTCTCTAATATCAGCCGCCAATCTATTACTTTTATGACCTAAATAAATAAATAATTTAGGCGAGTAGTTGCGAAACTACTTCTATATGTCTCCATATAGCTTAGACTATATCATCACCCACAAAGTGGGGAAGAACATGTAGTCGTTGAGGATTCAAATTAAATATGAGTTATAAATTTGTACTTCATACACTCAGGAACAAAATCAATCATAATTTTACATATTGAATGTAATTCCTTTTTACCTCTTAAACTAATATAATACTTTATACCACTTTCATATTTTCTTGGTATAATAATTATATTACCATCAAATAATGTATGGATAGTTCTAACTATTTTAACTATTTCATCATATGTAAAGTTTTCAGTGTGTAAATCTATTCTATAATTTCTTCTTATAGAATTCCATACCAATGAACCATCATCACATATCCATACTGCTAATATAAATAAATTAAGTAGTTCATCAAAGTTATCTGGTAAAATCTTTTTACCATTACCTTTATAGAATTTCATCCATAAATCAGTTAAAAATGGATGAGACACTGTCGCTAATTTATATGATTTTTGAACTATACATTCTATACCTGATATTGTATGTACACCACCTTCTTCTATACATAAATCACTTTGTACAAAAGGCATTAATAAATTTCTTTTCCATTCAAGGTACATTCGTTGTTCTTCACAGTGTCTTTCACTAAAAGAAGCATTTTTACCATGTTTAGGAATTCTTAAATTACCATCTCCCATAATTGATCCTATAAGTAGATCAATTTGATTTTTACTAAAATCTGTAGTTCTTAATTCTTTATAAATATTTACATTAGAAATTTTTGTAATTATTTTAAGATTATTAAGCCAAGATCTTACAGTCATAGTAGATGTATTATATATAACTGCTATATCAGACATTGATTTATTATCAGTAGTATATAATTTATACAAAACATCTTTATCAGGTACTTCTATTTTTTTCATATTTAATTTACCTTTCCTGCTGATTATCTCTATTTCTAAAATTTTTACTTCCTTACTATAAAGTAGGTTAAGTATTTAGAACCTAACGAGAACTTCCAGCATATAGTTCTTTTTTCATCTTTTACTTACGCAAAAGCGGGACACATTTTATCCTCTGGTGACAAGTAGAGATCGGTAAATGTACGACCAATTCTCTTAAAACCTACGATCATCTTGTTAATAAGCTCCTTAGAAAGATAACCAGCACCTGAAGATGCAGGTACGATTTCATAAATCGGAGCAGGTCTAGAGCCTAAAAGACCCTTACCTGAAAACGAAGATGTTGCAGCAGGCATAATAACTCTCCATCCGCATTCCTCTTCGTAATTAGCAAGTTCCTTAGCCGCACGAGCAGCAGCTCTCTGAGCAATATCTATACGAGAATCTCTCGCATATGTAATCTTCCAATCTGCAGATGTATCAATGGTAAAAGTAGGTACATATACCTCTTCACCAATACCCTCGATAAAGTTTTGCGCAATATAACCAAGCCCAGGCAAAACCCAAACAGGACAAATCTGTTACTTTTATGACCTAAATAAATAATTTAGGCGAGTAGTTGCGAAACTACTTCTATATGTTTCCATATAAGTTCGGACTATATCTTCACAATTAAGTGCCTAACATGTAGTCTCTGAGGAATCCTTAATAAGGTTTCCTGCTGATTGTCTCATCTTTAATATTATTACATATCAGTAATTAAAATCTTGAGATGTTCCAGCATTTAGTTAGGTTACGAAACTCCTTACGAAATCTCGAAATCTTCGGCCACAGGATATACCATTTAATATACTATGTTTCCATAATAAATGGACTCTATCTTCACCTTATGGTGTCTTGCGTATTAGTCTCTGAAGTATCTTCAATAATTATTATTTAATTGTTTTAATTTACTAACTATATTATACACACCATCTGTATAATGTATGTCCTTATTTTTAGAATTTATATATTCAATCATAAGTTCTAATTGTTTTTGTTTAGCTATTAACTTACCATTAAGTTTATTAAGAATAATTAGCAACGGGTCAAATTCTTTAACTACTATATTATAATGATATTTAAACACCTTGTTTTTAATTTTTTTACTTAATTTACCTCTAACCTCTTCAATATAGTATCTTATGTTAAGACTATCATATATTTCTTTTATATTATTTAAGGCAGTATGTGATTCAGTAGTTATTTTTAAATAAGGTGTAATTTTTCTATATGTATATATAGTATCTTTATATTTAGTATTTCTATGTGTATCACTAAAATATATAGAACCATCACCATCTATCATACCAGCTAACCAAGAAAAAGTTTTATTTCTATAACCATCATCTCTATTATAATTTAAATTAAGTTGTTGTATTTCATCAAATAAATCTTTTTGTTCTTCTGTATAAGGTGTATTATTAAATTTCCATCCTTCTTCATTAACGTACTTAACCCTACCTATACAAAATTCTTTTAATAATTCTAGTTGGGGTCGTCTAACTATACTAAAATGAGACCATTTATCAACAAAATCTATACATTTATCAAGTCGTATAATCTGTATTCTTTTATGATCTCTACCTATAGTAGCTTTTTCTAACCCAACATGATGATTTATATTATTAGATTTTAAAAATGATGAACTTACTTCTATTAATTCAAACCTAGTATTTACAAAACAAATTCTAGGTCTAATACTTAGTTTACCTTTATATGTATTTTTAGTAAGATACACACCAAAGTCACTATCTATTAGCCCAGCAAAATAATTATTATTTATTGAAGTTACTTGCTGATTATCCATATATCCTCCTTATTATTGCATGTCAGCAAAGGACGGCTTTAGAGTTTTCCAGCATATAGCAAGATTTAATCAGACCGTACATCTCCCGTAGATGTCATTAAGCCTGAGCACCAGCTGCAAGCCGTTCTACGGCAAACAGCTGACGCATAATCGATTCCAGTTCAATCTTCTGCAAAATTGGAGTTGTTAGAGCAGCAGCAAAAGCACGGTACGCTGCTAAGCCTTCAGGCGTTTGAATATTTGCCGTCTGGCGAAATAATTCTTGCATTTCTTTAAGATCCATAATTAACAACTCCTCCTTTTAATTCTTAGTTTTGGAGGCACGGTTAACGTGCCTTAATCCAATTAATTTAAAACTAAATCAGAAGTTTAATTCTGATTGGGTACAACGTAGTATTATTGATATTAGCAGAACATTTAGCAATGCTAGCACCCTTAATAACACGAGCAACTACAGTAGTAGAACAATTCTCACCAGCAGAATCAGCAACACTGTCAGAAACTACTGCACTATTAGTGACTTTAGCTTGGTCACTAGCAGCAAATAGAGACTCACCAGGTGTCATCTTAGCAGATGGGGTAGTTCCACCAGTACATGTATAATGTACGGTATCCCAAATACCCAAATGTGCTACACCAACAGGTACCGCTTTGGTGCCAGTAATAACACCAGCAGCACTGTAACTTGGTTGAGCAATAACATCACTGGATCCCAAATCACCAGGCATATAAAAGCCAGCAGGGTGTACTTGATGATAACCAGTCTTTACTTTCTGCATAAGAAACCCAAATGGTGTATCAGGCGAAGCCTTATAACCCATTTTAATTACATTTGGTTCCTCATTTGTTGCTGCAGGGTCCAAATAAACAACAGACCCAGCGTAAGCAATAACCCCACCAATACCGGCTGCGGCAGTTGCTGTCTGAGCCCCATAACTACAAAATTGATTTTCTACGACAGGATGTCTTGGTATAAACATGTCCTTTTTCCTCCTATTAGATCTTTAGTTATTCAGTTCTATTCCATCTCTTAGCCATCTCAATGCCCATTTTATGATATTTGGCTTTGAGATCTTCACTAGGTAAATACTCCATATTTAAAGATGCCATAGCAACTTGACCCATAGAAATCTGAGCAGGAGCTGTTCTTTCCTCATCTTTATTAGAAGCCTCTTCATTTTCTACAGACCCTTCAACCGAGCATTTTTTCTTCATAAATTTTTTGCCAGTTTTAGGATCTTCTTCAACCATCATGTTAGGATCAGCATTAGGATCTACTTTTTTCTTATCTACAACAGCTTTTTTGGCTGCGTATTCCTCTGCCTTTGCATCAGACTCAGCTTTACTACGAGCTTTTTCAAGTTCGTCAATGACAGCCTGTCTTACTGAAACCAACTCATCTTTATAAGACGCAAAATCTTCCTCTGACATTTCTCTAATTTTCTTAGCCTGAGAATCTTTATCAGCCCGTGCAACTCCAGCAGTTTCAAGTTCAGTCATTCTCTGCTCTGTTGCCCTGTCCTTTTTAATATTGTCCAAAATAGTAACGGTTTCTGCAAGTTTCGTATTAGCAGTTTCTGACTCTTTCTTAGCTGCCTCTAGCTCAGATGTGAGTCCTTTAATGCGTGCTTCACTTTCAGAAAGTTTAACTTCATAGTCTGAAACTTCACCATTTTTTACTTCAAGAGCTTTGACTAGTTCAGAAATTGAAGTTGCAGCTTTTTGAAGTTCTGCCTCTGTTCTTTTACGAATTTCTGCTTCTTCCTTTTCATTAAACAAACTTTCTACAACATTTGCAACCTGTACTTCTAGTTCTTTATCCATATGTTAAGTCTCCTCCTTGCAATTTTTTAGTCCTCACAAGTTGTTCTTACAACTTAACCAACCTGATTGTGTTAACATAAATTATTATTCCTTACCTTATTTAAAAAATATTACGGAAAACATTGGCTTGCACCTATGTTACCTCTACAATACAACCCTTCAACTTCTAAATCATTACCGAGCATGAACATCAGATTTACATGACCAGTTCCAGAAACTGTAGCTGCTGTTCCAACATTAAGAGTGATAACATTAGTAACAGTGTCTCTTGTAACAAAACAAGTAGTATTCCAGTCTGGAGTAGCTACAACAGTGGCATAAGATGCTAAATCAAAACCATGCCATTTAATACCTGAAGCTAAAACTTTTGTAGTCTCACGTAGATCAATAGTTGCTGTACTTGCCCATACAAACGGGTAAGTATGATTATTGCCCATATTACGGTAAATTACCTTTTTATCGTCATCACCATTAACACGAACAATTTTTGGGGTACTTTTAAGTTTACCCTGTTGACCAATTCCTAAATCTGCCATTTTTAATTCCTCCTATCGTGATTGAATTTTGGCTGCCTCACGTAAAGCAGTCTTTAGTCCATCTAAAAGCATTTTTCGTTTATCTTTAGACGCTCTTTTCTTTAAAAACTTTTTAGTAGCTTGTTCAGTAAGACTAATAATTTCTTTTACATATAAACATTTTTGGTCGGTTGTGTCTCTACTAAAAGAAGTACAAGACTTCTCGTATCTAGTACACCAATTGTTTTTTACAACTTTTCCATCTTTACCTTCTAGACGAAGTTTAAAATTAACACAAATTCCTACACTATCGTCTATAAGTCCATCACGAGCTTCATCTTTTTTTAAACTAGTTTCTACATACTCTGAGGTTACATTATTATCTTGTTCTATCTTGTTGTAATTTAGTATAATTATACTGTTAGAATCTGTAATAATATCTTTTTTCTCAGCCGCCGTTTCTAAAATTACTGAGGGTGGGTTTGCAGGATTCTTTACTATTCCACATCCTGAAAAACAAATACCTCTTAAAACTCTTGCTATAGTTCCGCTAGCAATTTCTTTTCCTTCCTTAATTACTTTTGCTAAACGCCCTAAAGTAGAATCATCTGATGTGGCTAGTCCAATAGCTTCGGCTTCCTTTCTATCTAAAATTAGACTTCCTATTTTCACATTAAAATCCTTATAGTAGCATTCCATAGAAACTTTCCATTTATTATCAGCTACTTCTTGAGCTATATTAGGGAATCTATTCTTATAAATAATACCTGCTATAGCTATATGCATATCAACATTATCCATACCGGCTACTTCTCTGGATGCTAATTCAGCAGTATCAAGTATATTATTTTCTTTATCTATAAAAACTCGTTCATAGATGTGACCTATTATACTTTCCTCTTGATGTTCTATGTCTAAAGCTTTATTTATTATTGTACCTTCTGCAGCAACTAATTCACTTCCCATGAAGTATGCATTATTCAAATTCTGTCCGGAAGAGACAAAAATTGCCGAGAAGTATTGTAAGTCTTGCTGTTTCTTGGATCCTTCTGGAAGTGTTATAATTTTAGAAGCTTTTTCCTTAAGTATGGATGTCTCTTCTTGTATATCTATTTTACCTTCCAAATAAAATTTATTTTCCATTATATTCTCCACCCACAAAAATTTTTATTTATAATTATATCTCATATACATAAGTGCTTTATACCAAGCTGTATGCCACTCACGATCTTTATTTGCGGCAGTATTACAACTTCCACATAGAGTTATTACATTACTTGGACTACAACTTTTCTTGTTATAATTAATATGATGAATATGTAGTCTATGGTCTTTCTTTTTACAAGTCGGATTTAAACACTTATTACCATCACGATTACGTATATCTTGTTTGTATTCTTTATCGCTCCAAATTGGACAGTATGGTTCATAGGAGATACCACCTTTCCAGGATGGATTTCCTGATCCTGAAAATTTGATATTCTTACATGTAGGACATCTTTTTCCTTCTTTCCAATTACCCCATCTAATACTATGTTCATGACCTTCAGAACATATATAATTCAATTTAGTATGATTATTAGCATACTTTTCAGATAATAGAGTATAATTTTCTTTATTAAAATACTCCCTAATATGTTCTATATTAAGCCTAGCATTTCCTGCACAAAATGGACATCTCATTCCATCTCGCCAATGTCCCCAATTTATTGAATGTTTATGACCTATATTACATTTATAATCTAATTTAGTAGCATTATTAATATATTCTTTAGATAATAAAATATATCCTTCTTCACTAAAAGATTCTTTAACATGCTCTATAGTTAATTTAGTATCGGAACAAGTAGGACATCTTTTTCCTTGTTGCCAACCATTCCAAATAATACTATTTTCATGACCATTAGGACATTTATAATCCAATTTAGTATGACTATTGATATATGAGTTAGATAATAGTATATAATTATCTATTTCAAAGGATAACTTGACTTGTTCTATAACAGGTTTATTATTGCCTGCACAAGTAGGACACCCTCTATCTTCTTGCCAGTGATTCCAAGCTATACTATGTTCATGACCCTTAGGGCATTTATAATTCAATTTAGTAGCATTATTAACATATTCTGTAGATAATAAAATATATCCTTTACTTTCAAAAGATTCTCTTACTGTATCATAGGTTAGTTTAATAGCCATACTTTATTATTCTCCATATATCAATTAAAAATAGGTTCTTAATATACAGCAGGTTAGTTAAATACTGTAATATCACTTTAAAAAAACTAGTATCTTATTACACTGAGGTTAGTTTAATACTTGTATTTAACTTTTTAAGTTACATATTTCTTCGCATGTTAGTTTTTTACACTTAAATCCTTTATGATGGGTTCTTAATTGATTAGCTACTAACCACATTCCTCTATCACTTAAATTATTATATCTACAAAATTCACTTAAGTTTCTAATAATTTTGTTTATACCATCTGGGTAAGTTATAGACCAATATTGACTTTTAGCTTTAGCTACATTTAATACGTGTTGTTTATTTTTAGGCACACCACGTCTCATATTAGATAATACTTGTTTATGTTCTTCAGATAATAATTTTCCTACTTTACTAGCAGATATTTTATCCTTTGTTTCCTGAGCACATGCCATACCAATTGTACCCTCTCCACCAAATGTCATATTATAACCATTTGGATTAAAAGAATTATATTGTTTTATATAATGAAACTCCATTTCATCTAATTCATCTTTAGAGTTACAATATTCTAAAATTTCCCATTTAAAGTTTTCAGGCGTATATTTCTTAATAGCCTTATGAAAACAAGTACTAATATTCTTTTTGCTCCGAGATTTTTTTTCATGACCGTGTTTTCTATATTCTAATGTATTAATAGTCTGTCCTATATAAATCTTACCATTAACAATATTTGTAACTTTATATATTATTCCATCTACTATTACGTTTGCATGATCCATGTTAGGTATTACAACTTTAATTTTACTACAATGTGGGCATCTATAACCATATTTCCAACTTGCATACACTACACTATGATCATGCCCATTAGGGCAAGTATAATCCAATTTAGTGTGATTATTAATGTATTCTTTAGATAATAAAATATATCCTTCTTGTTCAAAACTTAATTTAATTTCTTCTATTGTAGGTTTAACATTATTCGAACAAGAAGGACATCTACGTTTATTATTTTTCCAACCACCCCATGAAGTACTATGCACATGTCCTTTAGGACAAATATAATCTAACTCACTTCTATTACCACTATATTCTTTAGTTAATAAAGTATAACCTTCATTTTCAAAAGATTCCCTAACCTGTTCTATAGTTAACTTTAATAGTCCTGCACATATAACACATCTATTACCTTGTCTCCAACCATTCCAAGTAATTGAATGTTCATGCTCTTTAGGACATTTATACTCTAGTTTAGTAGAACAATTTTTATATTCCTTAGAAACTAAAATATAGCCATCTTTTTCAAATATTGCTTTTATTTGTTCTATAGTTAATTTAATTGCCATATCTAATCCTACCCATCTCATCTAGAAAATCAATATAATCATCATAATCTAAATTTTCTTTGGCGCCCTCCAAAAAAACATCATATTCAGCAGCAGACATGTCCACAACATCTTCCTCATTTACGGATGCCGCTTGTTTAACTTGTTTATTTTTCTTCTGTTGATTAGGAGAAACGTCAGATTTTTTAACTACTTGAGGAGTTGTAGTTTTCTCTTTTACTTGACCCTTAGGAGGACCACTAGATGGAGCTCCAGGACCTGTTGCTGATTTTTGGAAAGGTGAACCTATGATACCAATTGTCCCAGCTTCTACTAGCGGTAATTCTTCAGTCATATTATTTAACTCTGTTGGGTAGTCAAAACCAAGGGCTTCAATTGATGTTCTGTAGCTCAACATCCTACGATCAACGATTTGTGCAAGTGTGTTCATATAGAGAATTGTGTCAAGTAACACACCATCATCCCATCTTATCTTTGGAAATCTGTCAAAATTCATAGCTTCTGCTATTTGCTGGTATTCTCTGTAAATCCATCGTGTAACCTGTCTCCTAGCATAGTTAATCTCTTCCATAAGTCCTTTAGTAAGTAGATCAACTTCAGCAGCATTAAGCCCACCACCACCATCTATAATTGCTCTGGATATAGCAAGTCCGGTAGTTAGGTCATCGTTAACCTGTTCATACTTACCCTTGCCTAAAATCTTGTCAATTTCTGGTGATACAATCTTTTCTATTTCTAAAGTATGATTCCATACGACGTCGATCGCCTTGCTAGGGGAATTAAATAACTGAGCAACAGCTTCTAATTCTTCCTGAGATACTACAGGATACTCGTCATTACCTATGGTTATCTTAAGGATGTAGTTACTGATGCCGTCTAGCGTGCTTATATCGGCTTGTCTAAGAGCTTTCTTATACTCTATGCTATCAAATACTTTAGTGCTCCTAGGCTTCGCGTAGCGCTCGTAGGGTTGCTTTCTATAAGTTATGTGACCTACTAGTCTACTATCAAGTTGATACTCTCCACCTTTTTGTGCAGCATTCTTTAAATCAGAAGGTAGTGCTTTTAAAAGATTTTTTTCATCTTCTGTTTGTTCTCCAGAAGGTTTTTTAAGAAGTTCTGTTAATTCTGGTGGAGGTGTTATTTTTGTTGATACACTATCAAATAATAAATTTCCTGTTATATTAACTAATAAAGGATTTAGAACTGTATATGCTACAGGTAAAAATCCTTTTGACCATATGGCTTTTTTAGCTGCTGTTTCTTCGCTCGCGGTTTTTTTATTGGTTTTCATTTTTTGTCCAGGCACCGGAGAAAGATAAGAAACTCTAGGCTCGTATTTAGCCAACACTTTGTATGTAGTAACATGTCCTACTTTGAAGAAATCTAGAAATATCCACTCCAGTATCTCATCAAAATTTACATCAAATGTCCATACATCGAAAAATTGTTTTATATTTTCATCGTCTATATCATTTTCAAATCCCTTCCTTGCTAAACTAGCTAGAACATTAGTAGTTGATCCAACTAAAGGTTCTGTATAATAATAACGTATAGCTCGTTTAAATGATTCTTTAGGATCCTCAGTATATGGATCATTTGGAGGAAGTAGATCTAAATTGGTTCGTTGTAAATAATCTCTAGTAATACTAGCAGCACGTTCTTTACTATATATCCTAGGTACAACTCCACCTTTATTAGCATCTAAGAAAGCTAAACTTTTTTTAGTCGGCTCTATAAAAAAAGTAGACTTACCTGAACTTTCATCAACCTCTATAGAACGAATCCCTATATCTGGATATTTTTCTTGTAACGTAGTTGTTACCTGTTCAATCGAACTATACTCCATAAATTATCTCCTATACTTATTTGTTTTTAAATACTAATTTACTATTATCTCCTCTTAAGTTCTTCTATTTGAATCTGTTGTTCTTTAATAGCTTCTATTAAAAGAGGAATTAGTTTATCATACCATACTGCTTTATAATTTTGATCATTTACAATAGGAGTAGATGTTACTACTTCTGGCATAACATTTTCTACTTCTTGCGCTGAAACTCCAACTTGCATTTGATCATTATTACATCCAAGTGATTTAGCAACTTCATTTTCAGTGAAATAGTAACCATTAAGTGAGAGTACTTTAGCTAAAGCATCTGGTATAGTTCCATGAAAATCTTTCAAGCGGCTATCTGAATAATACGCTGTAATATTACCAGTTGCAGTAATAGTAGTTGCAGCAACATAACCACCTGATAGGTTAGTTGCAGTAGTACAAGTAGCAGCATTACCAGAACAACTAGATGAAGTAGCAGCATTACCAGAACAACTTGAAGCAGTGGTAGCAGTAGCAGCATTACCTGAACAACTAGATGAAGTAACAGCATTACCAGTACATGACCCAGAACTACCACTACAACTACCTGAAAGAGCAGCTGTTATAGTTCCAGCAGTAAAATTACCACTAGCATCCCTTCTTACAATCATATTAGCAGTATTGGTACTTACTGCTCCATGCTCAGCACCTGTAACTGCTGCAATATGAGATGTAGCATTTGCTGCTATAGATACAGACTTATTAGCATCAGCGGTATTATCAACATTACTAAGACCTACGTCTGCCTTTACTAAAGTTACTATTCCAGTTTTACCAGCTACACTGTCCACTGCCCCGCTAGTAATATAGATGTAAGCACTTCCAGACCACCTATAAGTTCTATTAGTAGCAATATCAACATAAATTTTACCAGTCTCACCAGTTACTGGAAATACTGATAGAGTTGCAAATTCCAATACATCATCAACATAAGATGGAAGTTGGTTAGTAGGTATAAGTTTGTTTTCATTCAGAGTAGCCACACCATTAGTATCACCTTTCTCTGAGATATTAATTTTTAAAGCTAGTGCATCAAATACACTATTTACATCTGGAGCATGCGTAACATCACCATCTGCTATAGTTCCTGTTAAAATAGTAGTTGTCCATACACATCGGCTAATTTTGTTTTAGGCATTTTTTTATTCCTCCGTTTAATTAAATTTTTATAATTTTTTAGTTATAAACTTTACTTCTATCAAGTTCTCTTCCAGTCTTAACCCTACCTATTATAGTGTCAGTACCACTATATGTAGTGTCCATTATATTACCACTTCTAAATCTGGTATAATCATTTTGCCAACTATTAACTCCTGAAATAGTAGCCCAAGGATTATCAGACATAAAGTCTGGGTTGTTATTGTTTTCAAAACCTGGCATATTTAATCCTCCTAAAGGAGAAATTTACTTCTCCTAAAATTAAAAACATAGTTTCTACATAGTGACAGGTTAGTTTATTATTTAAGTTTTTTCTTAAGTATAGCAGAAGAAATAGGCATTATAGAGGTAATAGTATTTCCGATATGCTGTATCTCCCTAAAAGAATTTGTTGGTGAATTTCTAAGCCTTATTAACCCACCTGAATTATGTAATACAGATTCTTGTTCTCCCTCTAATTCTTTTTCTATAGCTCTAACCCCATGAGCAGCTAAAATTACTGCTGAATATAAATCTTTATTCTGACTTTTAGATGGGGTATCAAAGTGAAGAGATCCGGAAGTTGTTTGAGTTACTACAATGTTAAGCATTTGGGATTTGAGTGTTTTTATACTATCATATAATTTAACTTCTAAATCTACTGTAGTACTTATTGGTGCTTCTGGAAATAATAAAGTTTTATTTTCTAACATTGCTTTGGTAGTAAAGTTAGCGTCTGATATCCATGTTGGATTGAATGTTACCATTTCTAATATATGACGACCTATTAAATGTCTATGATCATCGTTAGTTCTATCTATAATGTTTTCATATCCTTTATGCCCAGCTTCCAAAAGATCACATATAGCTTTTCCTCCACCGCCCTTATCCATAAATATACGAACAACATTGTAACTATCACATAAACCTTGTATAGTTTCAGTTGTCTCTTGTGTAGTTTGTTTTTTTAATTCTAAAACATTGACTATTTTATTTACTGTGCCTAATCTTATTACTACAATTCCTGCACTAGCTGATCCACCTTGATTTGGGTCTACTCCAAGTACATAATGACCATTTTTATCTCCGCGCGACTCAATCAAAAACCCACTATTTATAGTACACTGTTCTAAAAGAGAAGCTTTAAAAAAGCCTTCTGAATCAGAAATCATTGCAGCTTCATATTCCATTCTAAATTCTGACATAGACATAACACGTTTAGCTTCATTAATGTTATTCATGTCTAAAAATCCAGATGGTAAATCCCAATATGGAATTTGCCAAACAGCATATGAACTTTCTATATTTTTTACTGTTGCTTCATCTACCTGACTCCAATGATCCTTCATTCTTCTCCACATATGATTAAATTTATAATATCCTGAAGAAGTCATTATCATTTTGTTTACTGTTTCTTTTTCAAAATCATCTTGTACTGCTAGACCTAAAGTTATTAATTTTTCCTGCTGTTCTATTCTTCTTACACGCTCCATTGGTGCTAATGATGTTGCGCCAAATGGTCTCAGGACCATATCTATAATAGAATCTGGTACTTGTGCTAATTCATCTATTAGTATTAAATAAAAACGCGATCCTCTTATTTTACCACCGTCATTACCAAGTGGTACTGCTTCTATAAAGGATGGTGCTACACCACCCACTGATTTAAATCTAACATAACAACTATCTGTACCCCTAGTAGGTGGTTTTTCACAAGCTTCTCTAAATATTGAAGATTGAGAATATAATTTTTCTACCTCGGCAAAAATCATTTTACTTTGTCTAAAACTAGTTGATATTAAACCTGCCCTATATCCAGGTTTAAGTAAGCAACTTAAAGCAGCTAAGAGTCCTAACAGATAGGTTTTTCCGAAACCTCTGGAGCAAACAGCAATAACATAATCTTTAAACCACATATCATTAAATACTAGTCTCTGCATAGGGGCTAAATCTACACCTAGTAAGTCATATGCGGCTATGCAAGGATTATCCATATAAAACTTTACTAAATCTTTACCTTGTTCCATGATATCTTCATACCGTTTATTTCTACGTTTACTCATCACTGTCTTCCTTAGTTTCTTTAGTATCTAAATCCCTCTTATTACCAGAATACTCTTTTCTAGACTCCATTATTTTAAGTTCTTCTATTTTTAATTTTTCTGACTTTTCTTTGAGTTTGGATCGTTTATCACTATTAAAAGCTACGGCAAGATCTACTATAGAAAATCCCTTCATTTCATTCGGATTTATACGATCCTTTCTGCGAGACGACAAACTCTCTTTTATCTTTTCATTCTTCTTTGATAATTTTTCTATAGCTGTTGACGTATCTAATTGTCTATCTGGATTTTCTTTACTACCTTTTAAAAGTCTAAATTCAAGTACTCTATTTTTAGCCAGGTCTAAAATATCATCCATATCACTTGAAGTTAAATCCTCAGAATCAAAATCCTCTAAATAAATATCCACTAATTGATTATAAAGCTCTAACTCTGGTTTAGAAAAAATTTCATCTACTGGCAATACAGATTTTAGCATCTTTTTAGGTGCTATTGGATTTGTAGGTCTTCCGGCTTTTACTGGCTTTCCAATCTTAACTTTAGCCATTAATGTGACTCCTCTATAATATCTTCTGGATCTAAATTACATTCCTCACAATGTTCCTTAAATATTAGAATTAATTCAGGAGTAACATTATGTGAATAATATTCTATATTATGTCCACAAGTAATTTCTATTTTGCATTTATTTCTAATAGACTTATCTGTCATTATATTAGTAACTATATCTAATTCATCACTAAAATCACTAATCCAATTTCTAGTATCATCATCACCTACTTTATTATAACGCTTCGCCATCTCCACGGAAATTGGATTTTTTTTTCTGAAGTATGTAATTAATGACTGAGATATCTGATCTTTAGTTGTTTGTCTGTGTACCTGACCAACTTTAGCCTTACTGATAGCATCTTTACTATCCTCACTTAATTTATATCCTATTGGACGACCTCTCTTATTAATTTCATTTATCAAATTCCACCTCCTTAACTGTAGAAAATTGATTACACGAGTTGCATATAACTCCTACTGTAGCAGACGACCCCGAAGTAATATGTCCACAGTTGTCGCACCGTAAATAAGCATTTCTACCCTTAGGTTTAATTGGTTTTCTAAATGTAAAAGGTAAATTTTTATATTCAGTAGCATATCTGCTTTCCTTATGTATCTTTTCGTTATGTTTCTTTAACCCAGAAGCTGGTTCATATCTACGTGGTGATCCTGGATCCAATTGTTGATTAGACGATGGTGCATTAGTAATTCCTTTCTGCAAATCCTTTACTAGTTGACTGTTCATATTAGTCTCTCCTATAATCTGTAGTTATAAACCTCTTAGATACTGTAAAATCAGATAGATACAGAGCTAATTCTTCACGAGTATAATTATCCATAGACTTCTTCCAAGGGTCTTCACTCCAGGGTCCGTAATGAAATCCTACGCATCTACGAATAAGATCATGTTGCTGCTTTGTTAGTAATTGTGTGGCTTCCTGAACTTCATCAATCAAATTAACAGCATGATTTGCATGATCCTTAACAGTATGACCTGAATGAGTAATTCCTTGTTTCCTTAGGTCATGGATAATAGCTGCAGATAGAACTTCATCCCTATGTTCTTCACAATTCAATCCTTTTACAAATTCAAATGCCATTGTGAACACTTTTTTCGTATGTATAATTGTACCTACGTGGCAAATTTCATCCAATGGATGATATTTACCACTGGAACTCGATGGGCAATCTTCAAACAAATAATCTGGAGCCTGAGTTACACATAACCTAGTAAACTCTCTAAGTTTTTTATCAAAAATTCTATTTAATTCTGGCTCGAAAAATTTTACCTTTTCCTCTGATGTAAGCATAATATCTCCTTTCCTTCTGTTAATAGGGTCTTAAAGTTATATTGTCTGACCACAAATTTATTCTTTCAATACGAGTAGACTGCGAATTCGGATTGTATCCGCCGAACTTAAAACCGCCACGCCCTTCCGAACCCTGAAACCTTTCCGTATAATTCATCGGGTTTACTTCATTAAATCTGTCATTTTTTTGGTATGACATAGGGTAACGATTTTGAAGTTTACTAAATTTTGGATTTTCAAATTCAGTCATTGATATAGGCATTTTTAACACCTCCATATCTATTTTTTATTATTGCTTGATACCATGTAGTATGCCAATCACGATCTTTATTTGCAGCGGAATTACAACTATTACAAACTGTTATTAAATTACTCGGATGACAGTTTTTCTTGTTGTAGTCTATATGGTGTATATGCAATTTAAAATTCTTCTTACTACAATAAGGATTTAAGCATCTATTTCCATCACGATTACGTATATCCTGTTTATATTCTTTATCCTTCCAAACTGGGCAGTAAGGATTACATGATATACCACCTTTCCAAGCTAAATTATTACTTCCTGAATTATTTATATTTGCACAAGTAGGACATCCATGTCCTTTAATCCAATTTTTCCAGACTGTAGAATGCTCATGACCTTCAGAACATATATAATCTAATTTAGCTCTATTATTAACATACTCTTTAGATAAAAGAATAAATCCTTTGTATTCAAAAGATTTAACAACTTGTTCAAATGATGGTTTAGTTAAACCAGAACAAGTAGGACACCTATGATCGCGTCTCCAATCCATCCAAGTAATACTATGCTCATGACCTTTAGAACATTGATAACTCAACTTAATATGAGCATTGACATATTCTTTAGATAATAATATATAACCTTCACCATCAAAAGAATTTCTAACTTGTTCTATAGTAGGCTTTAAACTACCAAAACAAGTATAACATCTATTTCCTGTATACCAATTTCCCCATGTCATACTATGTTCATGACCTTTAGGACACCTATAATCTAATTTAGTTTTACTATTAATGTACTCTGTAGATAATAAAGTATATCCTGCATTTTCAAAAGAAAATTTTATCTCATCTAAAGTTAATTTAGCATTTCCTGAACAATACGGACATCTATCTCCACGTTGCCAATGATTCCATTCAATGTTATGCTCATGACCATTAGAACATACATAATCTAACTTAATTCTAGAATTAACATATTTTTTAGTTAATAAAATATAATTTTCTTTTTCTAACATACCACTTATAAATTCTATAGTAAGTTTAATATTTTTTCCATAACAAATTGGGCATCTTTTTCGATGTTGCCAGTTATGCCAATTAATACTATGCTCGTGTCCCTTGTCACATCTATAATTTAGTTTAACCTTATTAACATACTCCTCCGACAAAAGAGTATACCCTTCCTTTTCAAATTCCGATCTTATGTATTCTATAGTTAGTTTTTTTCTCATATCTATATTATAGTCATCAATTTCTATTTGTCAAGTGTTTTAGAATATTCTTCATAATCTTTTTCTTTGCCAGCCAAAACTCCTGCGGTTGCTGTACCACTATTCTTTATAAACATCATCATCTCCATTACAAAATCTGGTACTTGGTTACCTTCCCATTCTATACTAACACTAAGAAAAGATTTTTCTCCTGGTGCATTAGCTACGATACGGGCGCTATTGTAACCATTTTTACTAGTATTAAAGTTCGTATAAACTACATCTTCTGGTTTAATACTTACTACAAAGTCACTAATTTTTTTAGCCATTTTTTAATCTCCTTTTATTTTTAGTTAACCATTTATTTGAAACATACCTGGTTCTCTATATGCAGATAATGGACAAACGAATCCAGGGTTGTTAAAATATTTACAATTTGAAGTTATAGAAGTAATTTTTTTCGCCGAAAAACAAGTTATATATGAAAAATAATTACCATCATTTTTAGTACCCATTTTGATACCATTAACTATAGATGTTACATCTAATTTCATAGCTAATTTATGCGCCATTAATATCCCTCCCTTGCTGCTATATACATATTAGGCATCAAGTATCGGTATCCTTCATCACAAATAGAATAAACACTAGTTACCGTAGGAGTAACTTCAAAGGTCCAATTTCCATCCAGTGTTAAAGATGTTGCAGTATTGGAAGCTATTTTTTTAATTTGTCCTACACCTATACCAGCAGTAATTATAACTACTTTATTAGTATAAGCATTTACTGTCCAAGTTTTAGAAGTATCATTTAAAACACTTGAGGTATTTGATCCAGTCGAAGTACCAGTTACTAAAGTATTTACTGCAAACGTATCTTCGCTTGTTAGTCCTACTGTAGGAGACTGCAGTATAAACTCATCACAATATGGTGCTCCATAAGAATTTGATCCATATAAACCATCATATACTGAGTGAAATACAAGTGGTTGAAGTATATATTTTTTAGATCTAAAATCAGGAGCAATGTAATCTAAATTTTTTAAATATATCGAACCATAAGTTTGAGCACCACAATTAGCAACACCAGTAATACTTATAGGACATGTCCAATAAAAATTGAGAGCATTAGTATTTAATATCCCAAATGTTGAAGGATAGGCTCCAATAAAAGTACCAGAACCATAACTTCTTGGTACACTAGTCACTACCATTTGAGTAGAATTAGTAATAGAAGAAATAGTTATAGGATCACGACCTTCACCAGATGCTCCTATTATTTGATAAGTAGTAGTTATATCAAACCCAGTAGTGCTTGCTACTGTTATAGTAACACCAGATCCAACAGCTATACTATTGGTTAAAGTAGTTAGAGTAGTATCACCCATTATTTTTGGAAAATGACCAAATAGTGCCCTAGTATATGTAGCAGATATTTTTGAAGTTATAGCAACCAAATTTTTATTTCCATGTACGAAAATATAAAAACCTGTTTCTGAAGTTGTAATATTTGAAGTAATAACACTAGACATATTTCCAACTAATACCCTTGTAGCAATATTATAGTAATACGCAGCATAAAAATTTATAATATTTGCAGCTAAAAAATTAATTTGAATATACTCATAAATCTTATCAGAATTTTCACCATTAGATTTGTATATTCTCCATGACTCTGAGATAGTATGATTTCCAGTTCCTTGACTAGTAATATCAATAGCAGTTCCATTATAAGTAGTTGCTAATTTAAATGTATCTGTAGCTTGATTAACTACATAATATTGGGTTACTATAGCAAGTCCACCTGGAATAGTTCCAGTAGAAGTTATTTGACATGGAGTTCCATTTGTTAATCCATGTCCTACTGAAGTAAATAGATTATTAGTTACATCTACTAATGTATAAGCTATTACTTTAGATGTAAAATTTCCATCTACTATTGTCCATCCAATTGATTCTAGTTGAGTAAATATTTCAGTTAATGCTACTTGTCTATTTGTACAATATTTAGATACTGTTGTTTTATATGCCATTTATTTCTCCCACCCTAAAAATTTTTTAAATAATCTCCATAAATAATATCTCTAGATTTAATAAAAGTAAAAATATCAATTGAATTTGGTAAAATTGATAATATTGGTAGTATTCCTTGAGGCCATTTTAAACTATTCGTAAATAATACTTTTCTACTTCCAGCATCATCTTGTATTATAATCAATCTACAATGTTTTCCATTAATAAAGTTAGAGAAATTAATTAGTGTATCACCTATTAATATAATTGATTGAGTATCACACGATGTAAAATCAATATTTAAATATGAGTTATAAACAAGTTGTAATTCCCCTCCTATAGCTATAGAATCACCATCATGTAATTCTTCAATCTCACCTGAATAAATACAACGTGGTTTTTTATCACCCATAACTAACTACCTTCCTGAAAAGCTTTAGAACAATATCCATAAAGTATATCTCTAGATTTAACAAAAGTAAATATATCTGTTATACTACTAGCTATAGATAAAATTGGAGTTATACCTTGGTACCATTTTATGGTATTAGCAAAAGTTGCTATTCTGTTGCCCGCCGAATCTTGTGTAACTACTAAAGAACAATGTTTACCGTTTACTATATTATTAAGAGTAAATACTGTATTTCCAGTTAATACTACTGATTGAATATCATAGGAAGTAAAATCTACACTTATAGCTGAAGAATAAGTAAGTTGATATTCTCCTGCTATAGCTATAGAATCTCCCACCAATAGTTCTTTAATTATTGTTGAATATAAACAAAGTGGACGTTTAGAACTTGCCATAATATTTACCTTATTAAATTAATATTATATTTAAGACAATACAATTGGAGTTTCACGTTGAAAAATCATTGATGTTGCAGAAGTAGCAAACCCAACTACTTGAAAAACAACCTCAGAACCATATGGTATAGTTGAGGTACAAAATCCAGATACTGTAGTTGAAAGAAATTGTTTACCTGGAACTAAATCATAAACATTTGAATTAATGCCATTGTAATATACTGGAGTAGTTGTACCACTTTCTGTTGCTAATGAAATAAACCCATGTGCTTCTTTTCCATAGTAACCAGCATATGCCTTTCTACATTTTGGACCATTATATTCATAAATATTTACTATATCTCCTGCAGATAATGATTCTGATGCTACAATCATTGATATTTCACTATTTCCAAACCATTCTGGAAGAAAAGATAAGTCTAGTTTACCAGTAGATCCTAATTCAGGAATTTTTCCAGCATCTACTACACCAGAAGATACAGTTACTCCTGAAAAAGTAGTACCTCCTATTCCTTCAGGAAAAAATGATAAATCAAGTAAACCTAATAAATCTAATTCAGGAATTTTTCCAGCATCTATAGAACCAGATGAAGTAGCTATACTATCAATTTCTCCAGCTACTCCATCAGGCATGAATGACAAAGATAATTTACCATCTACTCCTAGTGATGCAAGTTTCATAGCATCACCTATACCAGCAGAAGTAGTTACTGGACCTGAAATAGTTTCTCCAATTTCAGATATCATATTAACGCCAGAAATGGTACCACCAGTAGCAAAAATATTAAAGAAGTGACCTTCCAGCCACTTCTTTATAGTTGTTCCTAATTTACCACTTCCATTTGATCTAGGTACTATATCTCCAGATGTAATTCTACTTGCTGGAGGAGCGACATAAACAGTACCAATAAGTTCTAATTCCCCAACTTCTGTAGCAGCAGCATTACCACAATTATCGGTTATGTCTAACTTATAATAACTATAATTTCCAGGAGAAGTTATAGCATAAGTTCTCATATCATCAGAAGTCCAACTAATTTGACTAGTTATAGTGTCAAGTGTTACCCAACTATTATTATCAGTACTACCTTGTAATGTCCAATCCTTGGCCATAGCAACTAAAGAATTAGTACAAGATGTAACTGTATAGTATGTAACCGTCCAAAGATCTCCACCAGAATATACTTTTAACCACCCAGTATTCCCAATTGTTGATGCCCAACCACTTGTACCACCTAAATGATTAAATGCTTTCCAGGCAGCATAAGAAGAATTATATTCCGTTGAGGCACTGACCACCACAGGAGATGGGGCGTTATTGCTAGTCATAACTGGGGTTAAATCATTACTATTATGGGCGTAAGTTTTTAGTAATTCTAATTCCCCTACTATAATAGCAGTATTTCCATTATTAGCAGTTATGTCTAACTTATAGTAACTATAATTTCCTGGAGAAGTTATAGTATAAGTCCGCATTTCAGCAGCCGACCACCCAGTTTGATTTGTTGTGCTATGAATAATTGTCCAAGTAGCGTCGTTATTACTACCCTGTAAGGTCCAATCTCTGGCCATCATAGATTGTGAATCAGCACTAGCTGTCAAAGTATATGATGTTACTACACAAGCGATACCTATAAATATTTTTAACCATCCAGTAGTTCCAGTACATGCCCACGCATTGGAACCACCACTACCAGATAGGTGATCAAATGCCCTCCACGCAGCGTATTGTGCGTTAAACTCACTTGAAGCACTTACCACAAATGGAGATGGAGCAGTGTTGCTCGTCATCACGGTAGTTACATCACTAGCATTATGAGAATACGTTGCCATATTTTACCTTTTCTGACTTTCTATTATAAATTTAACTACTTGTTTAGCAGTAATTCTTAAATCTTGAATAGTACCATCATTAGTAACATGAAAATCTATATTATCATAATTATCTAATGCTGTTTCAGATATATGATCTTGACCATGTATCTGTTCTTTACCGTCTCTTTCACTGGTTACTTTTATAATAAAACCTTTTCTTTTTACAATTGCATCTGCTTCATTTGGATATCTTACATCTGTTATTATTACATTCTTATATTCTTTTTCATCTATAAGTCTTAATAAAGATTTTACCCAAAAATCATAGTCTATCTTACGATATAATTCACCATATTCTTGTAATATTTCTCTTGGCGCCCAAAAAATATTATTAGAATTATTTTTTGGGTATCTATGATCTGGAACTTCTTTTTGATTTCCCCATAATTGTTCATAACTTAGATCAAATTCAGTCTGGACTCTAAGTTTTAGTTCATGAGCGAAAGCCATAAAAATAAACTTTCTTTTAGTTATATCAAAAAGTTCTTCAGCTAATATTTCAGCAAATGTATTTTTACCCGATCTAGCTTTACCTAGCACAGAGACGATCATATCTATAATTCTCCAATTAATTAGTTTTTTGGTTTAAATATAGCAATCAAATCAATTAACTTTGAAAACATTGTTTGAACTTTAGTCCATATTTCGGTATTATTAATAATTGCTGCTATACTCTCAAGAACCGTTTTCTTTTTTTCCACTCCAGTTCCTGGACCCATCGTATCTTCTGCTAACTTCATCAATTCCCTCACCATTGTCACTAGTGATGGAAGTGCAACCAGTAATTGTAGTAAACTCGTAATCTCCATATTCCCCCCATTTTTTAATGTTATTTAAATCATTTTTGATACGCCTATTCCTAAACCAATTCCATATTCCTGAAATAGAAATCTGAAATTGGTTCGGTAACTCGATATTATCTGTTATTTTAATTCCCATAATAACCTCTATTTTTTAATAATCTTTTCCATTTTACCACCAACCCCAAGAATAGTAAAAGATGCTGCTAACATTTCTAAAGCTTTATCCAACTCCATTGAAGGGCAACTTGATTCTGGCCAATAATGACCTATAATACCTGTAATTGCTAAAAGACCTAATCCAACACCACCAATTGTAGTTTTATAACCATCAAGACTTTTTGCTATCTTACCAAAAATTAACTTAGTAAAAAAATTCATATTAACCTCCTATTCTATAGTAACAGTTAGGTCATTCCTATTAATTCCCATTGTTAGTAATATATACTCACTATAGTACTTATCTCTTTGTCTCTGTAATTCTATTTTATCAAGATTACAATCTTTATTATCTATCATACTCGTTAGCAAATCTATTTTTTCTTTTATTGTATTTCTAATAATTATCACTGTAGATACAGATATTTCTGTACCTCCAACATTCATTTTACTTAAATTATTAGCTTCCGTGATATGTAAAAGTTTAGTCTGTTTTAATTCTAAAATATTAAATAATTCTTTTGCTAAATCCTCAGTTTGTTTAAATGATAAAATAGTTTTAATTTCTTTTATTTTTTTATTTAATATATTATAATCTGATATTAATTCAAAAAGATATGCCATATAATCTCCATACTAATCTAAAAAGGTTCCACAATTATGACAAAACTTATTCATTGATTTATTCTCTCGCCCGCATGTAGAACATTTAAGTTTAGATCTTATAGTTATAGGTTTATGAATTTCTTTTTTATTTATTGTTTCACCTTTTAAATGTAAAACTATAGTGTGTATGTTTGGTTCAAGTGAATCAATATTACCATAACTATAGTTCTGGTTAATTTTACTTCCTTTAACCGTAATTCCATCGTCGCATGAATCAGTAACTACAGCATTGCAACAATTAGAACTACTTGTACATTTTACGGTTGTACTTGAAAACCCATATGGATATCCAAAACCTCTATAACGAAGATCAGGATTATAATACCACTGTGGACTATTAATAATAACTGGATCAGGTTTATGTTTTTCAAACTGAAACGATACTTTAATTAAACCATCATCAATTTTATCACCTATATATTTACTAATAGCTTCAGTTTTATTAATGAATTTAAATCTATTTGTATTACTCATATCACTCATAAAACCTTTAATTTCTTGAGACTCATTTCCTTTTACTATTAAACTATTACCATTTAGAACGTCTTTTCCATCAACTTCGATATTTACTGAAGCCTTTCTACTATCTTGATTCTTAAGTAAGATACTATACTCGATATTAAATGGTAAATATACTACATCATTTTCATGTTCTCTCAAAATTCTTCCATTACATTTAATAGTTGCTACAAAATTTTGTTTATACATAGTATTTCTCCTTTTACGGCTGACAGAACAACAGCCTATTAGTATTTAGTTCTGATGGATTATTTTTAAAAAATTAACTCTTTTTAACCACCCCAACGCAAATTTTTCTTGAGAAGGGTCATGCAACATAATATCAATATAAAATTGTCCCTGAAGAATATTTAATATCTTGTAAATAACATCCTCACCTACTGAATTAATGCATATTTTAAAAGCTTTTAAAGTTCCTGCCCCCATTTTACCATCTTCAGCTACATTTGGATACGTTGCTCCATTTTTATTTAAAACATTTAATGAAGTTTGTAAAAATTTTGCTGCTTTAGGAGTTCCCATATTAACGCCAATATCAAATAATTCATTAGCAACAACTTGTGACTGTATTTCACTTAATGAATTAATATCCCAGAAAGTAATCTTATAAAATTCTTTTACTTTAGAATTTAGATTATCATTGCTATATGCTGTATTTGGAAATCCAGGTTTAAGTTTTAAATTATCTATAATAGACCATCCTGACCATGATGGATGAAATTTTCTAGAAATGCCTTTATAGGTTTCTTTACCTTTATCGGCTGAATCATTATCCCATCCACCTTCAATATTCATTGTAATTAAATATGCTTCATCAAAATTTGCCATATTATTAATACTCCTCTATATTAGAGCAGGTTAGTTAAATAGTCGTAGCTAAAAGTGCGCCTTGCGCTACTGCCTTCATAGGATCTACTGCTCGTCTAACTTCTTTTATCTTTATTGGAAAATTAATTGTTCCTAAAACTTCTTCTACCTTTTGTACAAACCCAATTGCTAAAGATAAACCACCAGATACTATAATTGGAATTGGTTTCTTAAACAGTGGAATCTCTTTTTCACGTTTCTTTAACTCATATACAATATTATTAAACACATAATTTAACAACGATGTGTAATAAACTGATACTGCTTCCATTAATTTTGATCCTGGATTATATAAATCGGTTCCGCTTTCCTTATCTAACTGTACTATGCTGCATGGAATATCTAAAGCATTACTTACTGATTGATCTATGTAATCTCCTCCTCGCGCCAGAGAAAATTCTATTAACGGGTCTCCTCCAAGAACTACACATACATTTGTTTGACCGGCTCCAAAAGAAAGAGTTATACCAGTCAATTCATCATCTAATAACTCACTTAAAGCTACAGCATAAGCTTCATTAATAGGTTTAGCCTCATAACCCATTTGTGAAAGACACAACCGCATAATCTCCGAATGATAAACGATATCAAAATCTCCATCAATAGGTTTAGCAGGAACAGAATATATACACACGTCTCCAGCAACACCCTTTCCTATCATATTTTCTATCATCAATTTAAGCATAGGTAGAGAAGTTTTTTCTTTAGGAGAAATAACTCCTTTTTGCATAGGTCGTTGTACAACATCATTTCTTTCTATAGCTATATCCAAGGCATCATGACCAATTACTATATACGTATCATCCTCATTTATAACATACTTTACTCCTCTTTTATCCAACGACATTTTAATACTACTTCTATTAACGTCTGTCTTTGGTTTAATTATGTAAAAACAATCTCTCTCTAATTTAAATGTTGGAGCATCTTCCTCATTAACTGCAATTGCCGAACACAATGAATTAGTTCCCAAATCTATACCAACTCGCTTCATATTATATCTCCTTTAATATTTTTTATCTGGTAGTTTACCAAGTAAACCTTTTAACTTACTAACTTTGTTAAGCATATTATCTGAATTAGTTGCAGGTTCATCTGCTATAGTAATATGACCCTCCATTTTACCGGTTGACTCAGATGGGTCAATGTATATTTCTTGCATCTTAGGACGAAAATTACTTTCAAGAGAACGATCATGATGATCGTTCTCATAAGATACTAAACCATTACTTTTTAACTCTTTTAAATATTGAATCATCTCATCCTTATGCTTTACTTCTTTTTCTAATGACTCTATCTTACTAACAAGTTTGTTTATTTCTGATTCATGTTTAATTTTTAGTGATGCTGTTTCAGTTTTAATAGCTTTTTCAATCTCTGCGTTCAAATCATCTTCAGTATAACTAGAACTGGATGATTTACTTTGTAGTTGTTCCTGAAAGCTATTAATGTGAGATTTAAGTTCATTTATTAATGATTGATCTGGTCCCATAATTTGATTAGTATGTTTTACTTGTCTATCCCTTGGACCAGATGGTGTTATCATTCTATCTTTTGACTTAAATTGTTTGTTATAAGTTAACCCCATTACGTTACCTCTTATTCAAGATTTAATAAAAATTCTTCGGGCGTGCCAGAAAATATTTCTGAATATAAATCAGGATAGGTATCAAGATCTGATTTAAATAACTTAATCATTAATTTAGAATTGTCAAGTGAAATTTCATATAAAAATTCATCACCCATTCTACGAGTCTTAGCAGTATATAAATATACACCACCTACTCCAGTTTTAAAATGAACAACCAATTGAGCAGCTAAACATTCCATACCATTAGCAGTTTTCTTGCTCTCATTATTAGCTGATATACCATTTGTAACTTTAAACCCTGATAGAAATTTTGCAAGTTCTAAACCATATCCTGATGGATACCCATCATGTTGATTATATACAACTACTATTTCTCTACCATCTTCATCTAATATTGCTGTTATACTTCTTGTACTCATTTTTATTCCTACCTATTACATTTAAGTTCATGATAATTACAACCAGGTAATTTATGTACTTCCTTATGGTGCGGTTTGCAAAGTGTAATAACATTGTCTATGTCATTGCCTAATAATGGATTCTGTGTATAACCTTCTATATGATGACAATGCAGAGTTACTTCTTCAGTAGATAATCCACAAATTTGACATTCCCAATTATCTCGTTCAAAACACATCTGTCTAAGTATTGGATCTACTTCTCTTGCAGTAACTTTTTTGAAACCTTTAGGATATTTATGTTGACCAAATATAGGACATGACTCTTTACAACCTTCTGAGCAATACAGATAATTAACACCATTAAATATCCCATTCAAAGATGCCATTCTATGTCTTATACTCATAGATGTAGGAATAAAATATTTACCACAATATTTGCATTTAACCTCTAAATGAATTCCATCACTATGTAATATTGGAAATTCATCTACAGTTAATTTATCAAAAAATATATTATATTTAGCTAATGATGTTTTTCTCTTATAACTATGTTTATAATTAATAATTCTTTCTTTATTTTCTAAATAATATTTTTTTCTAGCTATTTTAACCTTATTTTTATTTACTGAATAATAGTTTTTTTGAGATAATTTAAGTTTTTCGTCATTATCTAAATAATGCTGTTTAACACATAATTTACATATATATAAAAGTCCATCTTTACGACTTAAATCTTTACTAAACTCACTTGCATCTTTAGTTTTTTTACATTTACTGCAAATTTTTTCCATTACTTTTTCTCCTATACAAAACCTCATCTATTAATCCATATGTCTTGGCTTCTTCTGAAGTCATAAAATAATCTTTTTGCATGTCGGTCTTGATCTTGGATAATTTTTGTCCTGTAAACTCAGAGTAATGAGCGGCCATCTTGTCATATAACTTTGTTGTATGTTCAAAATGATTCTTGATATCATTAAATTTTCCACCAGTTCCACCAGACAATTCATGAACCATTATATCTACATTTGGAAGTGCAAATCTTTTACCCTTTTCTCCTGACGCCAAAATAAAACTAGCTGCACTCGCGCAAGTTCCTATAGCTATAGTAGAAATTGATGATTTAACATAGGTCATAACATCATATATTGCATACATAGAATTTACTTCTCCGCCAGGAGAACTAATATACATTCTTATTTCTTCTTCAGAATCTGAAGACTCAAGAAACAATAACTGAGCCACAATAGAATCTGCCATCTCCTGACAGAACTCACCTCTAACAAAAATGATACGATCTTTAAGCAATCTTGAATAAAGATCATAACTGTGTTCCTGATCATTTCGACCCTTCTCAATAACATACGGAATTCCACTCATATACATTCTCCTTGCCTTAAAAGTTGTGTGCCTTATGGCATAGTTATATAGTAATCATTAAATAGGTTTTGTCAAGTTAAAATATCTACTACATGAAAGAAACATGAATTCACTAATAAGTATTTCTAATTCATACGAATCCTTCTCATCTATAAACTGATTACAAAAAGTACTAACAATTTTCTTATTCAGATTATTAAAACATAACATTATAACTTCGCCTTTCCATAATGTAGTTATAAAACTTAAACATGCATTAGTATTTTTAATACGCATCTTTTGTCTTGCAATAAATAAATCTACATAAGAACAGCTCATATTATACCCTCCGTACTGAGAAACAACAATCTTTGTAAAAGTATCTTTTTGTTGCCCCCAGTAATTCGTATTTAAAACGTACTACATGACCATGGTTAAGTTTTGTATACTAATACTATATTCCAGTATACAATTTAATATTAAACGTCTTAGAATTGATTTCAGTAGCCCACATGACCATAATACAAAATAATCATTATCAAATATTGCTAACTACAAAACTGCGTCTAAATGTTACTTTTAAAACTTTCTTTTACAGATACTATTAAAACTAGAATATCTATTTTAAACACCGCTCTTTTAGTTCAAGTTCTTAAGGTAGCTAATTGTATTTTTTAACTCTATCTGTAAAAGATCGTTTAGTTTGTTTTTTAGTGTAGCAAGCGTTAAGCTAAGGTATATCTTACAAAGTAAGATATACCTCTTTATCTATTCAAAATCTTATTTATTCTTATACTGATGCCAGTTGACCAAATGTCAACTCGCCAGTTGACCAAATGTCAACTGGGCAATTATTTACTAATAATTTTACTGAGTTCAAGGTCAGCTTTATACTTTGCAAAGTAATTATATAAATGTATAGTTTCATGTTTATTCAACCCCATATCATGTGTACCTAATTCATAAATAGTTATTGATCTGCCATTGTTTTTATCAGTATGTGGTATTATAATTTTTTTGTTTACCATACCTTTTATTGCTTTAGACATTCTAGATTTATCACTTTTTCCAAAAAATCCTGCTATATCATTTAGTTCTTTATACATAGCTAAGATACCATTTTTATAATATCTATCATGTATATGAATATTAAGTTTAGTTATCATAGGTGCTCTTACTATAAATCTGTACATCCTATGCCAAACTTTACATTCTAAGGTTGTCATCCAATTTAAGTACTCTTCATTGTCTAACATTACTAATGGTATCATTAAAAATGGTACCTGCATTTGTGCTTCATAATTTTCAACCATTACAATACTCCTTTTCCTTAAAATATTTATATAGTATTTTTTCTACCGAGCCCGAAATATAAACATCAATCTATTTTTGTCAATATCTCAACACCATCTTTATTAATAACAATAGTGTGTTCGAAATGAACTGCTAATTTCGAATCCTTAGTGACTACAGTCCATTCATCTGGTAGAATAATGGTTTCGTATGAACCTGCAAGTATCATAGGCTCTATGGCTATCACAGAACCATATTTAAGCAATAATCCAGTATGTGGTTTTCCAAAATTAGGAATTTGTGGTTCCTCATGTAAGTTTTTTCCTATTCCATGACCTACAAGATTTCTTACTACATTATAACCATTTTTTTCTGCATGATTTTGAATAGCAAATGATATATCACCTATTTTACAATTAGGATTAATAGCTTCTATTGCTTTGTATAAGCATTCGTTACCTACAGTTATTAATTTTTTAGCCGCGCCAGATATTTTACCTATACCTTTAGTGAATGCCGAGTCACCATACCAACCTTTATATAACACACCGAAATCTATACTTAATATGTCTCCATTTTTTAGAGGAACATCATCAGGAAAACCATGTACTATTTTATTATTTGCTGATGCACATATTGAGTATGGAAATCCTCTATAACCTTTAAAAGCTGGAACACCACCTTTTTGGTAACATAAATCTTCAGCCATTGTATTCAGAAAATTTGTTGTTATTCCAGCTTTTATAGCAGTTTTTAATTCTTTAAGTACATATGCTGTTATAGCACAACTTTTTCTAATACCTTCTATCTGTGATAAAGTTTTAAGTATAAGCATTATTCGTAAGGATTAGATCTAAATATAGATACATCTTGTCTATCTCTATAGTGGCTACATTCCTTGACTAAGTAATCCATGTCTTGTTGTAATACTAGACATGTATGTTGTTCTATTAGTATATCATATCCTTCATCTAAATCCATACTCAATATATCATCTTCGTCTAATCCAAAGTCTGCTATATCTAATGGCACTACCAGTCTATACATTCTATTGTGACATGATCTACAAAGTGTTTCATTCATAGGAAAAAAATAACCATTTGTACCTGGATCAGACATATGACCTCCTATTCTTCTATTATTGGAAAAGCACTGATTCCTTTTCTTTGATCATAAGCCCTTTGTATAGCATCTGATTCTTTTTTAACTATAATTTTACCTGCTATTTTAAGTCTTTTTATTTTATTATTTATACTTTCCTGAGATCGCCTTTTAAACATTAACATAAGTTCTTGTATAGTTTTTTCTGCATAATTAGCTATTAACTTTTTTTCTTCAGATTTACTCCAATCTTTTTTTGCCGGCATTTAATATTCCTCCTGGTTGTTGTATTGTATAATTTCCTTTAACTTTGCTATTTTAAGTATTTCAATCATTATTGCTATAGTCTCTTTTTCGGAGGTATCTGAATTTATTATATCTTGTAAAGAATTACCAAGTTCTTTTTTATACTCATCCCATTCTTCTATGACATAGTTTTTCATTTTGTTACCTCCTATTTATAAATTTTTTAGAAAGACTTATCTTGAAGTCCTTCTGCTAATTCAACCAATCCAGATCTATAATTATTCTTTAATGTTACATAAGCTATGTGTTTACTTGGTAATAATCTTAGAAGTTTTAGTAATCCATTTTCAGATGGTGGTATTACATTATAAACTTGACCTATATCTCCAGTCATTATTAATTTAGAACCTCTACCAAACCTACTTAATATTACAGATAATATTGATACAGAACATAATTGTGTTTCATCTAACAATAATAGATCACCGTCCATAAAAGATGTCCCTTGTAAACTATCTAATGGCATCATTTCAAAATATTTTTGAAACATTTGATCTTTTACAAAATCGTAAGACATACCTTTATGTGACATCTTATCTGTAGTTTGCCCTTTTGTGTTACTAAATATATAGTATAAACTAGATATAAATCCTGCCATCCATGGTGATAATTTTTCTACCATAGTATTATGAGTAACTATAAAATCATCTGTTATATATAAATGACTTTCATTATCTATTAGTAAACATTTTACTTGTTCCTTTCCTATATATTCTATACTATTAATTTTTACATGTTTATTTCTAGTTGGAAGTTTAGATCTATTCAATTTTCTTTTTAAATAAAAAACATCTATATCTTTAGATTTTGGTATACTAACCTCATATGATATAAATCTTGATGTTATAATACCACCCGTAGGTCTAATAGTAGTTTTACCTATTCTATTTCTTGTATGATAAGTTGCGTTAATTCCAAGAGATCTTGATAATTCTATTATATCTTCAGCTAATCTTTTACTGACTGTAGTAAAAGTTTGTTCTCCTGTAGATTCTTTAATAGTACCATCAGTATCCATTAATCCTTGTAATAATGCAGTTCTATTCTCAATAGATGAATATTTATAAATATCTGGTATATGTTTATCATGCGCATACTTACCTAATATCCCAAGTTCATATAAAGCATTTTTTAAATAATTTCTCCATCGTTTAGATTTTAAAAAGGAATATGTATAATTATTAATAGTGTAATTATGTGTACACCTACCACTTATTGTTCCTTTATTTATACCAATACTAATAGAAGCTTCTGATGTAGAAGTATATATTGTAATTTCATTAGTTTCTGTATTAATCATTTTAACAGGTTTAGCTGGTTTATTTCCATAGTAGTTACCACGTATAGTATATGATATACCATGTTTGGTTAAAATAAGCTCATAAAGTTCTAATTCTTTTCTTACTCGTTCTATTATTTCATCATCAGTTGAAGAAAAACTAACAGTATTAGCTATACTACCATCTCCTAAAAGAACTCCAAGAGTATAAGGTGGTATAGGTAATTCTTTTTTACTATTATATTCAACTATACCATTCATTGGTAATGTATGATTATATTCTGGACCTTTATTAGGATTTAATAATGTTTCTTTTATCTCCAATGTAGTTTTGAGTTTAAATGATTTGTTATGTTTAAGATCACTGTGAGTTTTAGTAGCCCAAATATGTTCTCCACAAGCCTTGGTGCTACCTCCATTAGTGGTATTAATTCTATAAACATCTTTAATACCTTTATTATACGTTTCTATAACCTTTGTTGCTTTACCATCATATCCTATAATGTAATCTCCTTTTTTTATTTTTCCCATAGTAGTCCAACCAGTAGGAGTAAGTATTTTTGCATCTAATGGTTGTGGACCTGGCAAAAAGCCAAGATCGAATCGTCTATCTACTGTTAAATTAGGTCTACTAATAAATGTTTTTTTATTATTATTTGCTATTGCATAAGCAGAAGCTAATAGCGACTTACCAGAACCATAAGATCCACATATTAAAGCATTAGGAGCCTCTATCATTGCGTATATAGCACATACTTGATAGCAGTCTAATGCTTTTATAATGGATCCTTCTGTACGTATTTCTCTGTATTCAGGTTTGTTATCAATTCTAATTAGTTTATGTTTTATAGGATTATTAGCATAAAGTATAGGTTGATTTATTTCAGCATTTATAATTATAAACCACCAAAAATCTTCGTTAAGTTCATATCCTGCTATTTTAGAAAAAATAACTAACATATTTGCGTAATCTCTTTCTATATATTCTTGGTCATATGCAAATACATCTTCTTCTGCAGCGTTATATAAATCATTTATATCGACATAAATATATGGATTAAAAATATTATTCATCACTACATCATGAATCATAGTTTCTAAACCAACTGATTTAGCTATTATGGACATTGATATATCTTTGGTAGCTAATAATGCTGAATATTTTTTCGCGGAAGAAATAATTTTACCATCAGGATCTGAATCACTATATTCATAAATATCAAATATAACTTGATCTATATTATTAGATGTAAAATCTAATATAGCTTGTATAGCGTGTCTTGCACTATATGATAAATCCTTATGATATTTCTTTTTGTCCAATTCTTTTAATACTGTTACTGGGATTAATATTTTATCGTATTGTGTTGCTAGTTTTTTAATAATGTTAGGGTCATCCAAGTATAGGTTAGTATCAATTAGGACAGTTTTTTCCATAGTTATCTTTTCTCCTCTATATTTTTAGTTTTGGTATTTAAAAAATCTATTAAATCTTTATCGGTTCCTAAAAAATGTAAATTAAGCCATGAAAAACAAAATTTTGTTAAATTTCTAATAATATCTTCTGTTTTACATAGATCATTAACTAAAGATATAGGAACACTAAAACTTATCTCTAATATTAATTTAGTAAAATATCTATGTTCTTTTTTATGTTCCAAAAATTTATCTTTTGGATATTTACTCATAATCATTAATGTTTCTTCATGTTCAAAATGTTCTGATGAATATGCCATAAGAGATAATAGTAATTCATTTATATATTCATATTTTGATACTTTATAAATATTAAAAATTTTATTTTCCAAAATTAAACTTTCAATTGGCTTTACTAAGAAATCTAAAGCTCCACATTTAATAGCCATAACAGATTTTTTTACATCATCTTCTCCAGTCAAAATAATTACTTTAATATTTTTATACCATGATATAATTTTGTTTAATACTTCTAAACCATTAATACCAGGCATATTTAAATCTAGTAAAACTATATCTACGTAATTTTGTTTTATATAATTTAAAGCTTTAAACCCATCTTCTACACATACAATATCATATTTATATTTATAAAAAATTCCTTTTATAAGTATTCTAAAAAATTCATCATCATCAACTACTAATATTGTGATATTTATTTTAATATCTATTATATCATTTATTATCTTTATTAAATTTTTATGTTCTATATCTATACCATCATGGTCAATATCCCATTCTTCTTTCCATATTATTTTATCCATCTTTTACCTCCATTTGAGGAAGTTCAAATAAACCCTTGCATCCTCCTGAACATACTTTTCTAAAAAATGAGCATTCAGTGCATGTAGATCCATATATACCAAACGGAGACATAAAACCATCTATTAAAAATAAGTATAAACTTTTTATATCATCAAAATCGCTAATTTTTCCTTTATATATTTGTGATAAAGGATAACAATTTATAAATGTTAAATCTGGATATATATCCAACGGCTGACCACATAAGAATTCAAAATCATTTTTTTCTTTATTTTTATTTAGCTCATTAATTTCATCTAAAGTAAACATACATAATGGAAATCCGCAATCTAATATAATTTTTATACCATTAGAATTATTTGACAAAGTTATTATATATTTTGCTACCTCTTTATAATTTTCCATCATTATATATTTATTATTTCCTAATTTTACTGGCATAGCCATTCCTAAACGTATAGTAGGATCTAAATTATATTTATTTATAATATCTTTAATAAATAATAAATCAGTATTTTTATCTTGTATTGTGAAAGACGGATATACTAAATTTTCAAATGTTTTTAAAAATTTATTTTGTAATTTATTTTCTTCATCAGATCTATATTTTTCTTCATTTATATTTATAGCAAAATATAGTTGATCTTTTTTTAATACTACATCATTTAATAATTCTACTATATTATTTAATAGTTTTTCATTTAACATACCATTAGTAAAAACCTGAATTGTAAAATCATTTTTTATAAGACTATGTAACATTTCTATAAAATATTTATTTAAAGTAGGTTCTCCACCAAGAAGATTAATAAATTTATGCCCGGTAGATATAAACTTCATAACGGTATTAAAGTTTTCCATTGTAAATGATACATTTTTATCTTTATCTTCTTGTGCAAAACAATATGCACATTTCCTTTGACAATTAGTAGTTAAAATTAAATTAGCCATGTATTTATATCCTGTATTGTACAATTTTCAAAAAGGTAGGAAAATTATGTTTCCTACCTTTAAGAGGTTAGTTAAATGACCATCTTATAATAGTCATATTTACTTTTTAATATACCACATATCATCAGCTAAATTTTTATCACCAATATAAGCATATGGCATCATAAAATATCCAGCTTGACCCCAATTACTTCCCCATGAATTACGAATAATTACTTGTTTAGTCAAATCGTTATATCCAACGCATAGACAAGCATGTCCCCCGCGCATACTCTCATTTTTTGAGGGTATACCAAGGATACCAGTTTTAGCAACTTCGCTTGATTCAAAATTTTCATACACTGAAAATCCAAATACAAAAGGTGATCCTTCTGCTAAACAAAGTCTCATTTCATCTAAACTATTTATTCTATTATATGAGGTTATTAGTTTAGTTGACGCCTCCGTATAACATTCTACAGGAGGCTTAGTGGTAAATTTATTAGGGATATATGGCCATGATTTTTCATGACAACATCCTGTTTTTGCTAATGCTTTAATTCCGTCTCTTAACATAGCTCCAGAATCTACTTTAACTGTATTTCTAATTACTCTTTCGTTATAATATAGAAATAACCTACTCATATCAGCAAATGGAGTTTTATCTCTAATTTCATTATATTCTAAAGCACCAACTAAAGCCTGGGCTGTACAAGATCCAATATTTTCTTGGTTTTCTACAGGTGGGCATCCAGGTCTTAAATCAACACTTAATGGTAAAGATTTAAGTGGCATTGTCATCATAAATGTTCTATCTCTAAAGTCTGGTATATCCGGTATCCATGCGTATTTAAATTGTGTCATATTATTTCTCCTTTTATTTTATTTTTTGATCCATACTCTATTCATGTCTTTATCAGTTAATTCCCAATTACCTTTATTATTTTTTTTAATTCCAAAATAATCCAATATACTTTTATATTGGTCAGCAATTTCATCTACCATTTTTTTATAACCTGACCTATAAAATTGTTCTAAGATTATAAGTCCAAACAAAATTCCAACTATAAGACCTGATCCGAATCCTGTACTAAATGTAGCTTCCATATAATTCTCCTTTTATAGTATTAATAACCTGACCGATATGGTCCTAACAAGATTTTCTCAACTTTATGGCATGAAAGTTTAATCATGTCACAAAAATTTTTATAATTAGTATAACTAGGTACTACTTTTTTTGTGCACAAATTTAAAAAAATATAATCTAAATCTTTTGTAGTTTGTATATCTATGTCTGAATTTAACATTAATTCTATTATTGAATTCATAATTAAATTTTCTTCTTGCTTACAATGATGTACTACATAAACTTTATGTAAATATTTTGAATTTATTTCATTTATCCAATAATTAATTATTTTAGATGACACAACCATAGGACTGTAGCTATTACAAAATTTATTTTTTTCGTCAGGTAGACAAATAGAACAATTACCTATTCCCTCCTTATAAATATAATCTTCAGATTTCATAAATTGATTAATACATACAGTTTGTCCAGTCATGTTTGTTATTTACTCTCCTAATTCAATCTGTATTTTGTCATTATAGTTTTACCTGTGTCTTCCATTAATTGTTGTTTAAAGTAATTAATAACATCTATATCATAAGCTTTTACTTTGTCATATTTAATACTTTCTACATATATTGTTGCTATTTCAAGTTTCGTAGACAGTCTAGATAGTTGTGTACCAACTTGGCTATGAAATGATTTTTCCTTTGTATGAAAGAATTCTTTAAGCCAAAGAATAGCTGTTACCTGTTTATATCTTTCTGAATTGCCTATTTGTGTTTTAAGTTTTTCGTTTTCTTTTTTAAGCACTGATGTATGTGCCATTGCTGTAGCCTCTCTTTTGCTTCCTATCTGTGCCTTTGTGCGAATGGCTTCATCTCTTTGTTTAATTACTAATTCCTTCATTTCAAGTTCATTTGCGTAAAGTCTAAGAGCGTCTGGTAATGACTTAGGTATACTGATAGAATAAGAACCAGTTTTTCGTATTGTAGGTAAAACATCACTTGCAACCCATTTTTGAAATGGAATTGCTTTAGGCTTGTCACTTCTATTAATAAAGAAATAAAGTCCTTGTTCAGTAAGACAATACATATCTTGATCTCCTCCAAGGGTATTAATCGGATTAATACCCTTCCATTCTTCAGGAATATTAGATATCAAATTACTTATTTGTTGAGTTGATGATGTTGAATATTCAAGAGCTATGGCTATATCCTTGGCGACAAAATGCGGTTCACCATTAATCATCACGGTACGAATATTAGTGTCCTGATCAAAATTGAAAACTGTAAGTTCTGTTGTCATATTGTCTCCTTTCCTTTATTGTTTTTCCTTGGGTTGAATTAAATAATAACTATAGTGTCTCAAAAAATTTCTGGCTTGTTCCTTTGTCAAGTCTAAGACATAATCAGTTGGCTGATTTAATTCAGATGCTATAGTTAATTCTCTAAATGTTCTTTTAGATTTTTTAAAAACTTTCCCCATTTTCTTTAACTGCGAAATAGTAATAACCTCTTCCATTATACCTCCTTTAAAAATCCTTGTCTATAAAATTTTCTTTCCGGCAATTGAACACATGTTAAATCTCCCATTGATTCAAAGCAAGCACCAGTATCAACACATATTTTATGTCTTTCATTTAATATATCATTGTGTGGTGAATGACCAAAAACCACTGGTTTACCATCATAAAAATTTACATAAGCGAAGTCTCTGGTCCATAGCAATATATCATCAGATGATTCTTCCAAAGATAGCCCCGGACAAATACCAGCATGTACAAATATATAATCTTCTGTTTCATAATACCTCTTTAATTTCTGATAAAATTTAATGTGTTCTTGAGGCATTTTTCTATTAATATAGTATACATTTTTTCTTATATCAAAACCATGAGAAGCATAACTTTTTATCGTTTTACCACCACCATTATCAATAAATAAATCTTCTAATACGCCCGACATAAAATCCATGAACATACTTTCATGGTTTCCATATAAGAATATACAGTTATATTTTTTATTCATATTAATAAGAAAATCTATAACCTCGAATGATTTTTTGCCACGGTCTATATAATCTCCTAAAAAAACTAGAGTATCATTCTTATCTATATGTAGTCTTTCTATAAGTTTAGTTAATTTAAAAAATTCTCCGTGTATATCACCAAACGCAAAAGTATTCATATACTATTTCCTTAATTATACTAATCTATTCCAATAATATTTTCCACTCAGTGTTTCTGAATTTACTACTAACCAACTATTATTCGTATCTCTATCTATTTTACATCCATGATTTGTTGGATTTTTATATTTATCTCCTTCTGTTATTTCTTTAACTATATGCTGTAACAAAGGATATATTTTTTCTTCAGAGTCTACTTCAATTTCAATTTTTAAAGTGCTTGACATTTTATCTCCTTTTACGGCGACTTAATTTTTTAAATACGATTCCACATTTATTAGGTTTTATAGGTTTATTTATTTTAATTGGAAATTCATAAGGACCGCCAGAAGTGCAATTATATAATTTATACCCTGATTTTCTAAATTTAGCAATAAATAATCTTTCTAATCTATAAGCTTCAATTTCCATGACAGTAGTTCTGATTGACCTCATTTTGAATGGTGTACCATTTCTAATAAATTTTCTTACCGCATTATATTTAGGTAATGTATCTCCATTTAATATAGCCTTTCTATGTTCCTTTTCTCTTCTTATCATGTTATTTGTTTTTCCTACATAATATGGTCTATTTTTATTATCTATAAACACGTATACATTATACAATAAGAAACCTCCTTGGTAAGTGATTAAAGTTAGTACCTCTTACACTTACCAAGGTTAGTTAAATTATAATTTTGAATTTTTCGGCTAATAAAAATTCCATATTAATCCAGAAAGGAGTTAATAAAGCATCACTAAAATATCGTCTACATCTGTTTATAAAAAATAACATATCACGTCTAATGCTCTGTGGAACCTCATTTATTACATCTGAAAAATAAATATCATCAGAACTATTATATATAGTAATCCCTGAAGGAACTACTAATATAGGTGAAAGACTCTCTGCCTTTCCTACTGCTTTAATTAGAGCTTTTTCTTTATCAAAATTTAAATTCCAATCCCACTCTTTTTTATTCTTAAGTGAGTAACCTATATAAATATCATATGCTTTTAAATATTCATTCAAACGTTTAAATCCAACCATCGCACCAGTTCTTTCACCCCAGGATCCAGAAGATTGAATTATAGCAGGTCTCTTAGCTCTTTTATTTCCTTTAGTAATATATTGTATAAGCATTTTTTGACCTCCTTAGATTAAGTGTTTTAGTTTTTTACGTAAGTTAGTTAATGTTTTTGAATGTATTTGAGATATTCTTGATTCAGTTAGATTCATCACCTCCCCTATTTCTTTAAGTGTTAATTCATCTACATAATATAAAGACATAACCATTCTATCTTTTTCAGATAAACTATTAATGGCTTTTATTAATTCGGTTTTATTTTCTAATGTACTTGTAGAAGTAAAACCATCATCATCACAAACGCCAATTAGCTTGTCAACATTATCTTGAGAATCTTCTTGATCAACGCTAATAAAAGATAGATCAGACATACCTTTAATATCATTAAGCTCTGAAGTAGTAATTTTTAATTCTAATGCTAATTCATAATCTTCTATTTGTCTACCTTTACTTTGTTCTAAATATTCCCTTGCCTGCTTAAGTTCACGAACTTTTTTCCTTTCCCCGCGCGATAAAATATCTAGTTCTCTTAATTCACTTATTATAGATCCTTTAATTCTAAAAGAAGCAAAAGTAGATAAAGTGTTTCCCATTTCTGGGTCAAACCGGTCTATAGCTTGTATTAGTCCTACAACTCCAGCGTTTATTAAATCTTCTTTTTCAATATAATCAGGTAAATTAATAACAATTTTATTGACTATCTTTTTAACCAGTGGTAAATAATTCATTATAAGTTGTTCTCTTGTTGTTTTATTTTCATCCATTTTCATACTCCTAATATAAGCACTAAAATTACTTTGTCAATAATAAATCATGGTCATGGCACTATAAATCTCTTTAAAAAAATTTTAACCTTGTTATTATTAACGGTTAGTTTATTAAACTAGTAACCCATGTCTACCAGTAATACCTTATAATAATCACTATTATATGCTTGTCAAGGGGTGTAGTAAAAAAAATAAAATAAAAAATTTTTTTTACTCGCGCACCAGGATTTTAGTATATAAATAAATACAAAAGAGAGAAGAGAGGGCTAATATAGAATTATGGAATACTATATTACTGCGTTTATATTATACTATATTACTATATTACTACACTATATACTATATTACTATACTATAGATTATTACTACTATTATTATAGATTATTATTACGCTATTACTATAGACTACTTTATGCTACTATACTATAGATTACTATACTGTTACTACTATTTGGTACTATATACTATTATACTATTATACTACTATAGATTACTACTATACTATAAGTTATTGAAATAATTGATGATGGTTATAACTTATAATTTCTAAAAAAATATTGTATTAACCACCCTATATATGTAGTATTGTTGTATGTGGGATTATTTATTTATACCCCCATGTATTGCGGTATTACAATTTTGACGTCGGATGCTGTTACTGCATCCCTGATGACGACTTATAGAGAGTCGAAACGTCAGTACTAATAACCCTTTAAATTGGAGGTGACTATGTCATCGTTCAAAGAGTTAGTAGATGGGTATAACATTAGCGTAGCATCTAATGTTATACTCACTTCAAAGTATGGGGAAGACATCCCCATGCATGGCAAAGTCCTGTTGCATAAGGTAGAGAAGCATGCTGCCTTGGGCAACTACAGAAGTATGCTGCCTTGGGCAACTACAGAAGTATGGCTATGTATGTAGCTCTATTTCTGAAAGACTACCCCAGAGAAGACGTTCCCTCTAGGGTAGTTGCAGCATGCAAAGCTGCTAACCTAAAGAGGAATGGTAGCCAGGTGGGATATCCCCACGCAGATGGAACTTATCACTGGTTCGGTAATAAGTAACCTAAAACGTCCCAGTCATGACGTTAAACTGACTGACGTCGGGTGCTGTTACTGCATCCCTGATGACGACCTATAGAGGGTCGAAACGTCATTAGAACCTTTAACAAAGGAGGTGCTGGCATGGACATACACATGATCGGTGCCTTGATAACCAAGGCACCTGAGGTGAATAAAGCTTACTAAGGTAAGTAAGCCATCCAAACCCGATTAGTTGTTCTATGAACTGGGTTTGTAAGGGCTTTGAACTGAGTTAACTGATTAACACTTAGAAAAGGAGAATGAACAATGGCTAAACAATACAATTACATGAAAGATCAGGACGAATCGGTAAATGCGTATGGTGTGAGTATCAGACCATACTGTGGAGAAGTTTCAACCCTTTGGAGAATTCCAGCAAAGTACTCAATCCTCGTGGATGAATACTTGAACAAGCATTTCGTTGATCCTAACAATACTCCAGACACATACGCAGTCGTAATCGAAGGCATTGCATATGTCAAGTTTGAGGGACGTATCGACTATGACGGTATATTTGACAATACATCTGGATCTGAGCTTGACAAACTCATTCAGGTGATGACTGCTCGTAATGAGGCTATTAACATAGCGTCGTTTAATGTAGTAAAAGCTAAGGAATTATTCGCGAATACAGTGCGGTCAATGTACTATATGAGAAAAACATTCGCTTAAAGGGAAGGGAAGTAGTATGATGATGTACAAGGGTAAAGCATACCAACGTAGAGAACGTTGGTATATGACAAAAGCAGTGGCTGTATTAGTTATTACAGCTGCTATTGGCTATTACGGCTTAATGTATCACCCATGTGTGAAACATATAGCTATCATGATTACCGAAAATAGAATACCAGCTCTTAACTTTATCAACAAATAGGAGATTAAAAAAATGATTATTGAGTGCAATTCCTGCGGGAATATGAGTTTTGAGAAACTTACATGTGGAAACATTACCGGCGTGTTCGTATGCCGGGCATGTAAACACCATAATGAGTATCCTTTCAACACCTATTCAGATTCTGATTATGATGATATAATGGAATACATGGCAGCAAAGAAGTCTGCTCTTGAATTTGAAGAGCATTTCTACAACATGTAACCTGGGTGTGCCAGCAGATTACTGGCAACCGTCCTTAGTCATGACGTTAAACTGACTAACGTAGGATGCTGATCTGAGTCCCTGATGATGATCTATAGAGGATCGAAACGTCAGTACTTTAATGTAGTACTATTATAAGGAGAGTTACTATTATGAAGATTTATGACAGCAAGTACATTGGAAAAAAGGTTTATGGACGCAAAGATGGCGTTCATAGTGAAAGTGGCGTTCTTACCAAGATTATCTTTAAAGGTAAGAACAAGGTTGTTGTCTATCAGATTAAATGTACTGATGGAGTAACTAGAAACTTTTCGGGCATCTATGTGCCAATGTACAGTTAAACGCTAAACATGCCTTCTGATCAAAGTGATCGGAGGGCATCTTAAGTGTTTAAACACTTAGCAATAAGAACTATCTTATAATAATGTAAGGTAGTAAACTTATTGTATTGTTTCATATTAGTATTAGCAAAGGAGAACACCATGTTTAAGAATAATAACAACATCAGTTGGTTCAACAAAGCTAGAATCTGGGCAAAAGGTGGAATTAATGTGCATGGTCATATTCACACTGCACATCCTGTTCGTGAGTGCCCAGTATGTAAAATGCTGTTTGGAGAGGAATTTTGCCCGAAGTGTGGCAAAGAGAAGGGTTATGCTGGATGGTTGAGTAAGGGATGTACTAAATGCGGTAATAGTAGTAGTGGGTTTGTATTCAGATCAGATTATGATCAGTACATGCTCATTATATGTTGCCGCAGATGTCATAAATATACACCTGAACATCTTCCACTTCCAGATGATAATGGGAGTGCAGTTAAGTTTTAAACAATCCTATAACTGTAAAAGGAGGTGATGACTCTTGGATAAGGCATGTGTTGACAATTACGTTGAGGGGTATACTGAAGTTGTTTTAGTAGGTATATCCATCGACATTATATTAACAATTAAACTTATGATAGTGTGTTGGATTCTATCATGTACCTACCATTATGGTTGGGAGTATAATATTCAACGGTAGTATAATAGAGCTATCCACTTTGATTGGCAAAGTTTAGATGCTCTTTGGACCGCGCCCGAAAAAATGACAGATTGGAAAGGATGTGATCATAACACTATTGGCAATAACCTTAAATTTAGACTTACGCTCTCCTACCGGCTATGGAGTCGCCTCGCGACCCAAAAGTCGCTCGGGCATGCTCTCAGTACAGTATTAAGAATGGTTCTGTTTCTGCGTCCATTCTGGTTCTGGTTCTGGTTTTATACTATAGCAGCATTACCCAAGTTCTGTTCTGGTTCTGGTTCTGGTTTTATACTATAGCAGCATTACCACAGTTCTGTGTTCTGGTTCTGTTGCTCTCTTTACCGTGGTGTGAGGGGCGGTCTGCGCTTCCTCGTGCTGGTTTCTGGTTTTTCTTAAAAATTTCTATGGAAAGAGACCTTTCAAAGATGGGCAACATGTGGCGCTAATAGCAGCTACTATGCCAATCACGAATATGGTAGTTATATTAACCAAGTAGGTCAACGGGTATGTTATATCTGTGATCCACTTGGCTCCAATAACCGTCATAGACCGTCAGCGCAACAATATATCAACTTCATCACCCAAGGTCGTGGTGTTGAGGTTGAATCAGAAGAATAACCAATTAAACCATGGGTGTGCCAGCATGGTATATTCCGTTAATAGCTGTAGTTGTGGCAACCAGCTATTTCATATTCATTATTGCTAATGTCCACAGTGAGACGTTAAACTACTGGAAAGGTTCCATCATGAAAGGAATGAGTAATGCAGTCAGAATTTTCGGATATCGTGTCGAGTCTTTGAACAACAAGATCGATAGTAAATCTGAAGATAAGGGTACTGGAAGAAGAATATTTATTCAATCAACCATAAACAGGCAGGAGGTGAAGAATGATGACACGAAATAATGTCCACGACCCCGTATTGATAGACACAGTATGGGGTAGTGTGGCTGTCTTTGGGCACGAACTTGTGTCCAAAAAAGATCTGATTATTCTAGGGGAGTGCTTATCACTTCCCGAATTTACGATCAAACAAGCAGATCATCGGGTGAGATCAGTGGTATTTCGATCCGATAATAGACCGTATTCATCCACAACTGGACGTCCGATACTTGCAAATTGCTCGTTTGACGCAGGAGCAATTTGCATTAACTTGAATGAAACCTTTAGGGTTGCGGTTAGCAACGCTAGAGACAACGTATCTGTTTCAGTGGTTGCGTCATACCATAGAAACATGATTTTATCTTTTCTACACGAAATCCATCATCTGGCAATGTTAGATGGAACTCCAGATAATGTGGAGGAAGCTGAGAATGAAGCAGAAGATTGGGCGTGGGCTAGGCTAGTACAGCTGGCTCAAACTGTGAACATAGAGCCCGCTCACTTTGCTGAATCGTCATTCCTGAACAAAAAACTCAGCGTCCTTAACTCGTTGGACAGCTGGTCACACGACCAGTACAACATGATGGACAATAGAGTGATGTATACCATCGGGTTGAATGGTTATTTCACCTTCAAAGGATATATTAGGTTGATCGCCGGGGGCAAAGAATCAGACCCCAAATGGTCAAAAACTATCCCCACTAACTCTCAGGATACGGTTAGTAAACCGGTATATGTCAAACCGGTTCCTGAATATAAACTGGATGAGCAAGTTTACATTCAAGTTGTACAGTCTGCACCAACACCACAAGTTGAGTATGAGGAAGAGTATCCTCAATACAATAACAACTATGACGACGAAGGGGTAACGTATGAGCCCATTCAGTCGTCACCTACACCAGTGCAGCCACCATCGCAGCAGCCAGTAGTTCAACAGCCACCAGCGCAGCACTCTCCATTATCTGAAAATGAAATAGCTGATATAGTTATTGATATATATAAGCGTTGCAACGCATTTATATTCGATAACTGCGAACCATTAAAGGATAGTGATTTAGCGTTTGAAAACCCTAAAAAAGTTTCATCAAACGGAATTCCATTAACTGAACTTGAACAATCCATTATAATAAAAATGGATTGTCAGGATATAGAAGGTCGATGGTGCCCAACCATGTCAACGGTAAATGGTATGTTGTTTGGTGGTGTAATGAAAAACACCAAACTTCCATATTATAAAATATTTATAAACATGGGTGCTGGTGTTCAAAAGTGCAGATTACTATTACCCCAGAATCCTGCAACAATGGAAAGTAACGGCAATTACAAATATACAGCTAAACAAGCTAGAGCTGGCAACGAAATACTCTACATTAAAGAGGGCGACGAAACTATTATAAAAAAGAACAAGGAAACTAATAAATCCGATTTCTATTTTAAAATAGTAAATCGTGTCTTCATGAAGGCATAGTGCGTGCCATACGTGGTGTGGTAACAAAAGTAGTTAATTCTATTCTAACAATCAAGTTAGAGAATGGATTGGCTATTGAGTTACCACACAAAACAATAGTATTTGGAGAGTGTGTTCTGGTAGAATATGATTTCTCACACAATAAAGTGGGGGGGTTGTTGGGTGGGAATTATATTAAAAAGGAACTGTTCCAAGAATGGGATGAGTATGAGCAAGTAGAAATTATTATTTACCCGTTCGAGGAAATTTTTTGGGAAGAATTTACTAACTGAGAGTTCTGGTTCTGGAGCTCTCTTTACAGTCTTTTGAGGGTGTTGTTGCCGGTCGTCGGTGGCGGTGTCCTCGTGCTTTTCTATTTTTATACAAATAAGGAGATTGAACAATGAATGAAAACATCATCGTCGAAAAAACCCACGGGCATGTTTCAGAAATTCACAACGCAGCTCAAACTTTCTTTGATGGAGAAGAGATTGAGATTGGTTTGTTAGACAATCAAAAAGGGGACGAAGTGTTAGTAATCCCTATCAGCAAGATAGTCGAAGACTGGCAGTACACGTTCGAGCAGTCATTCGATGCTGTAGCTGACCAAAAGAACGCAGTGATAGTAGCACGTGCTGAGATCGACAAGTTGGCTAAGGTGGTATTCAATATGTACGCTTTCCTTAACAACAAGGAGGCAAACATATGGACTTGAACATAGAGAACGTAAATCATGAGGTGATGGCTAGAATTATGAAAGCCGCATCTCACAAGTACAACTGTGATATCGAAATTGATTTTTCTGGTGAGAGCAGAAAAATTAATTTCATCGGTGATCCAAATATGAAACCCCACATCGCCGTCGAAGTCATGGAAATGATGGGGTTGTAAAATAAGTAAAGAGAATTCTGGTTCTGGTTCTGATATTCTGGTTCTGGAGCTCTCTTTACAGTCTTTTGAGGGTGTTGTTGCCGGTCGTCGGTGGCGTGCCCTCTTTTGTTGTGCCCCTCGGTGTGCCAGCAGGGGATTAATATAGAAGCTGATATATTCTGGCAACCAGCTTCAGTGAAAGGAAACATCATGTCTAGCTCAATGATCAGCTGTAACTTTTTCGGAATGAGAGTAGCCGGGTCACTTAGTTACTACCCAGGATACATGAAAAAGGACGGTACGCACGTGGACCAAAGAGTATTGGTACCTGCGTATGCGAATATATACGCTCCAGGTGAAAAAGAAAGTGAATCAGACCCATATACGTTTATAATGTGGGGAAGAATGGCTGAAACACTTTGTCGGAACTTGTCGCCTGGCAGAGAGATCAATGTAGCTAATGCAGTATCAAAGCCATGGCGGAAAAAACAAAAGCACTCTAACGGAATGCCAGCATTGGATATGGTAACTGGTGCTCCATTAGAGACAAAGGAAACCAACTATCAGGTCGATCCTGGATGTTTGACATTCTATGATAGAGAAGCTACGAAGTTCATAGAACAACAGAAACAAACAGGCTACCGACCGTTGCAATGGGAGAACGCTACACATCCAGATTCAAAAGTGTGGTCAGGCATAAAAATCACCCGAAACTCAGAAATTTGGAATGGAACATCTGAAGAGTTTGGATACGCTAAAGTATTCATACCAACAGGCGACAATGTTGACAAAATCGATAAAATGTTGCCAAAAGCAGCTCGAACAGCCCGAGATGTAGCACTGGCAACAATTCCATCAGAGACTCCAGCACCTGCAGCACCAGCACTTGATATGAATATGCTGGCAATAATGATCAAAGAAGCTGTGAAAGCTGACAGAGAAGCCCAACAAGCGGCACTATCATCAACTCCGTCTCCGTCCCCCTTTAACTCTGATTATGCGGCAATGGGTGAACCAAAGTCGCTATTTACTGAGATTCTGTCTCAGTTGCCAGCAGATTCACCGGCACCACCGACTGAGGATAACCTGTTTTAATATTTTTGAACAGCCTGCAACAACACCCTTTAATCTAAGGTAAGTGACGCCGCTGTTCAAGTAAAGTTTCGGGAGAGTAGCCAAAGTAACGGTTGCTTTCCCGAAATTTTTACAACAAAGGAACAACATGAACCGAAATTTTTTTCCTTTAGCAAATATTATAAACCGAAATTTTTTTTATCCTCTTGGTTATTGTAGTAACCGTATCTTTTTTTTAAAGAAATTAGGTGCATTATTACTGAGCGATTTTATAGTTCCTATGAACCGATTTAATTTTGTTTGGCTAGAAAATATTAGGTGGCTCTGAGCAAGCGATTTTTAGGTCCTAGGAACGGACTTATATTTTTTGACAGAGAAATTATAAGTTATTGTTTTTGGCGCGGGCTAATAAAATATTATATGATAATGTATGTTACTCTTCACCATTATCTATATAGTAATGAAAATTAATACCATCAGAAATAAGATTCCTAATTGCTTTAGATATAGTAGTATTATTATCTATAGAATATTGTAGTATAGTATTATATAAATAGTTAGGAACTCTGGATATGATTCTTCTTTCTAATTCTTTTATCTTTTGTACTTTTCTTTTAGCCATAATATTATCTCCTAGTTTATTTGTCATACATTCAGCTCTAATTGAACTGCTTGTCATACATTCAGCTCTAATTGAACTGCTTGTCATACATTCAGCTCTACTATCTCCATTATAAGCATCATTTTTGATTTGTCAATTGATATTTTTTATTTTAGCTATACGATTTCGAGCCTTTTATAATATGCTAAACTACACCATTATAGGTAAGTTATTGATAATACTATAGTATTAATTATTGTGGTACAAAAACTCTATAAGCGCAGAATAACTCTATTATAAATGAACGTAATCTACTATACTACTATTATACTACTATTATAAAATAACGTAATCTATTATAGTGGTATCTAATCCTTAATTTTTTCGGGCGAAAAGAGAGATATCTACTAAATAGTGTGTTAAAACGATAGTTTATGTAGTATATTTATTGATAAAGAAGACTATCATTAACATATAATATAGTATATATATAAGAGTACTATAATATAATACTACTACTATATAAGGTATAGCTAAAGTACACTACTAGCTTTTCAGTAGCTTTCCGATAGCTTCCTTCTTTTCTTTGCTTTTCTTTCTATTTTATTGCTAAGGTAAGGTTTATCGTAGTATATTGGTGGGTTACTGGCATATCGGTAGCTGCTTAGAATGGATGACTACGGTATACTATAACAATATACTATTATATCTATATGTTATACTACTATATTATAGATTACTGAGTTGCTATATTATGTATTATTATACTACTATTTGCCAAATTAGGAAAATCGGTCAGCTTGAGATTTCTAAGTACCCGAAATAATTGAATGAATTTTTTCTAAATTTTAGGGCAAGAAAAAGTTGAAAAGGGGCGCCAACTAACCTAATGTAATTAAACTTTAACAATGATACAACATATGGTATATAGTATAAAGTACTACATATAGTATAGTAATAGTAGTAGAGCAGCAGTAAAGCAGCAGTAAAGCAGCAGTAAAGCAGCAGTAAAGCAGCAGTAAAGTAAAGCAGTAGCAATAATATAATAATACTATAACATTAGTGTAGTATTTATTCTATTTAAAATACCAGTGTAAACTATCCTACAATATTCTAAACTACTGATATAATAGTATAATAATATATAGTATATAGTATAATAATAGTAGTGAAGTAGCAGTGAAGTAGCAGTGAAGTAGCAGTAATGTAGAGCAGTAGTAGTAAATATTCGTAGAAAACCATAATACTATAAACTACCTATATCATAGTATAATATACATAGTATATAGTAATATCATAATCAAATTATTCAAGTAATCCGTCTACTTTAGTATAAAATTAACCAGAAAACCAGAAGGAAACGGCTACAGTAAACAGTTTAGCTAAAAAACCCTAAGGTTAGTCTCTGTTAGATTAGCTTAATTTCTAGAGTGGAGGTTTGTGTTAGTTCTATTCTTTTATCCTTACGATTACTACCTGTTAAAGCCTAAATAAGGTGACGTTTGTTCGCGCGCGGGGAAAAATCATTAACAATAATAAATAGTTATAGGATGGAGGTACTTTCTCAATAAATTAGAGTAAAGATGAATTAGTATAGAAAAACTCTAATATTTTTACTTGGTGATGGTATATTAGTATTTCGGTGTTCAAAAGATGGGGTGGGTAGTTGTTGTGATTTTAATGATGGTCTTTTGTTTTTCTTTAATTACCATACTTTAAAATCAATTAGGTGATATTCTTTTGCGCCGAGACTAAAAATATATATACTTAATATTATAATAATAACTACCTAATATAGTAATAATATGTTATTGATAATGGTCAATAGTACATATTAATGCTATTAGTATAAATACTTATAATTATAGTATTATATATAAATATATAATATATTGTAATCATTGAATATTAATATATTAAATTTTTAGTGTAACAACCAATATAAAGGAAGCTAAAATGGCGGCATTATTGATAGCATATGGCGAAAATAACCCTCAAATACCATGTATGATGTTTAAAACAATTGATGATGGTCTTAACCATATTAAAAATCAATTTAATGAAAGTATGAACAACATATTTTTTATAGATGACAAGAGAAGTAATAATTACAGTTATGGAGTATATTTTGGGTACATAAAGGAATTTAATTAATGATAAAAATTAAAAGGCTATATCACAGAGAAACATTAAAATATTGTTTTGAACTGCAGATAGGTTGGAGATCATGGAAACTTACTGGTTTCTGGTTTGGTAAACCATATTAAAGGAATTTAATTAATGGAAGATAAATGTTTGGGTGCAATAATAACTATTCATAAAATAGGTGAATATACTATCAGAGAGTATTATCCTTACGCTATCATAATAGGAATGCGTGGTGAAAGAACAACAACAGTTAATATAGATTATGATACAATTTGTTATGAGAATGAAGGAATTACTTATTTAACATTAGATGCAGCTATTATAGGAGCTATTTGTAATAAGCATAAATGTTCAGAATTGACTCATGGTATAGCAAGAATGATAGGATTATATAATCTATAAAGGAGACATATGGTAAGAAAAAAATATCTAAGCATAATAGTAAACAGAGTAAAGAAGAATAGACTTAAGATTAAAATTGAAAAAGAAGAAAAAAGAAAAATAAATAACTTACTCAAACAATATACAAAATAAAGGAATAAAGCAATGAAGATGATAAAAGTAGTTAAAGCTGGAACATTTGAGCCAAATACAGTTGAGATCAATAATGTATTAGCCAGTATTACTACATTTAAAGAACATACCATCAAATATGCTGGTTTCAAAATTGAAAATGTTACTGTAGTAGGAGAAATTCCACCAAAAAAAGAAGAAAAAACAGTAACATTTATGTATATAAGAAATAATATTAAAATACCTGTTACTAAAGCAACGAGGCATAGAATTGGTGTTACTAAAATATATACAGACTTTGATAAAACAATAGCTGAAATATTGAAATGTAAACCAGGCGCTGCATGGTCGATTAAAGAGTTAACTCTTTCAAAGAATAAAGATGTTTTTAAGTTCAAAGTAACAGGTAAAGGTATTAACAAAAGAATGCTACTTACAGAAATGAATGGAATTAAACATCATTTATGTAATATTGAGAATCTAATGTTGAAATTGGCTTCATTGTTTAATGCTACATGTTATTTTGATAAAGGTAAAGTTTATATGCCTACAGTTTGTGACTCTAATAAGATTGATGATCCTAGTAAAGAAGTAGGATATAAGAAAGAATATGAACATAGTTTAGTTGCTCCGTGTAAGTTAACCAGATGGTCTAAATGTAGGAGATAATATTATGGATAGAGAATATACAATAGTATATCAAGATTCATGGATTAGTGGTAGTCATCATTTTACTACTCCTAAATATCAACACATTATTGTTAAATGTAATGAAACTTTAGCGTCTGTTATTACTAGAGTTGGTTTACTTCCTCTTTGGATATTACATGGTCATATTAGAGAAGTTAATGAGCTGTTTTAATTCGCGCGCAAAAAATTTTAACTAAACTATATCTAAAAGGTAATAAATATATGAAAAATAAACAAGAATGTGCACAAAGTCGTAAGTATAACCCATCCAATAAAGCATTAATACATGTATTTGATGGGATATATTACTATTTTGAACAATTAGGACTAATAGGTAATTTAGTTGCCTGTTGTGGAAAAGATATTAAAAGATATAAAAAATATATAAAACAAGTAACAGGTAGGCATACAAAAACAATACTTTATGAAACAGATAGTATAACATATAACGAAATAAAGAATGAGATAACAGAAAAAAATATTGAAATAAAAAAGAAAAGTATATTTCAATATAGAGATTTAACAAGTCATAGTGCAAGAATAGAAGATATTAGCATAGGAAAGGGTTTAGATTTTATGCTTACACATGGTACTTCTAGTCTTTTTTCTCAAAGCAACCACAAACGTAATACATCCAAAATTCACATTAAAGCTCAAATATTAAATTGTTCCTTAAGAAATACACCTGTTAATAAAAATATGCATTTAATTGTTAATCATGTTAAAACACTAGGATTAGTAATAAAAACTATAAACGGAAAATTATTAAATGATAATCCACTAAGTAAGAATAATGGAGAAATTATATATACATATACTGATAATAACAAGATATATAATATATATCAGTATATTGTTGAGTTTGAAGAAAATGATAGGCAAGCAGAATTATATTTCATAAAATATAGAAATAATGGTCCAATGTTAACTATAGTACTAATATGGAGGTAAATATGAGCTGCAGAGACTGCTATAAACTTATACAAATAGATGATGCAATAGATAAAAACTATTGTAGTAAAAAATGCGCTATCATTAAAGATACACACTGCAATGAAGAACATCCGGAATGCTGTGTATGTGATGGTAGAAAAGATGGTAACATTAATAACAATTTTTTGAAGAATTAGAAGAATTAAAGGAGATTATTATGAGAATGTTAGTTGAAATTAGAAATGGAGAAGTTGAAAATATTATCTGTACTGAAACTTGTGATGTATTTATTGTAAATCACGATGAAATAAGACGAAATCCAGGTAGTGGTAGTGATATGAGAAATGCATATTTTCCGAATATTACTACTCATGAAGAAGGAAATGAAACTCCCATGTTTAATGAGTTTGTTGATGATACTATAGTTGAAAGTGAAATGTCTATGGAAAATGAGGTAACATATGAAAAATGGGAAGATCCATTACTATAGTTTTTGTTCTGTGGCTCTCTGTACCGTTCTTTGGTTGTTGCGGTGGTAGTAGCGGTGTGGTTGTTAATATTAAATAAAGAGGTGTCTATGGAAAATGAGGTAACATATGAAAATTATGATTGAAGTAAAGGGTGGCATGGTAGCTTGTGTTTCGGCTACTGAAAAATGTTCTATTTATATTATTGATCATGATGCTTTAACTGAATGTGGTGATGATGGAGAAGATATGAAAGTTCCATTTTACCCTGACTTTGTATCGCACGAACCCGGCGACGACACACCATTATTTGATGATCAAATTGATGAGGCAATTATGAATAGTTAAAGGAAACGATATGAAAAATATTATGATAGATATATTATATAAAATAGTAGTATTTATAATGCTATTCATGGTAATATCAATATGTACTCCATTCTTTGTACTTGGTATAGTTAGTTATGGTATATGGAAACTTTGGTATAGTTATAAAGATAGAGGAAAGATATATGAATAAACACAGTTGCTTCTCCTACTAGAGATGAAACTTTCGTTAAAGCTATAACTTATTACCAGAATAGATTAAAAGATATTTCCAAAGAGTACATAGAATTACAAAAGAAAGTTGATAGTTTTATTTCTCAATTCCCTAAAGAAAATTAAAAACAATTATTTAGGTAATACTAGGAATCTATCAAAGATATCGAGCAAACAAATGAAAGGAGATCGAAAAATGTTAGATCTAAACGAGTTGGAAAAAGTAGCACAAGTAATATACCTAATAGCTGATGAATCTGTAACTGATAAATCTATAACAGATAATATGTCTGATAAAATTAAAGCTGCAGTAAAAGAAATTAAAGATTTGAGAGAATTTTCAAGATATCTTACGGGATGTGGATATGATTTTACACAACACAAGTGTTTTTGTGAATATAGAGATCGACTATTGAGGTAGAAAATATGACAATAGAGAAGATTAAAATGATTGCATTAATTTGTTTATTTTTAGTATTAGTTGGAGTAGGATACGCTGGTACATGTTTTTATACATGTGTACATTGTGGAATTAGTTTAGTTGCAGGATGTAATATGCCACCAAAAAGTAATGGTTATTGTGTTAAATCGCCTAATACTCAACATATATTTGTTCCTACCAATTAAATACGAGAATACTCGTGAAAGAGGCATTATCATGAAATTTGAACTTATTTTTGAGCCCGCAAAAGAAATGTTAAATGATAGCATCTATGTTGATGGTGCTGTACGTGGAACAATTATTGATGTAGAGAATAATTCCTTCTCTTTTGATCATCATGTTGAACCAAGATTTGCACAATCATCTTCAGCTTTTCAAGTAGCAATGGCTATTCTTCAAGGACTCGATGTATCAACAATCAAAAATGTATTTGTAAGTTCAATTGATGCTGATTCTATTCTTTCTGTAGCTACAATTAGAAATCCTTCATGGGTAAACAATATTCAGTTTATTAAATTACTTCAAGACTTATCCAGAATTGATAATCATGGTCCAAGTGCAGTAGTTCCAGGTGAAGCTATAGCAGGTTATCATTATGCTTTTAGATCAGCTCGTGGTGTAGAAGAAACTACTGATGTATTAATGTCATTAGTAGAAAGAGCTGAAGAAATGTATATTGATGGTAGGTTGTTTAAAGATGGAAATATCCAAAAGTTTCCTGGTATTGCAATGGCATTGGATCGTAATTTGAAAATAGTAAACAGAGTTGATGGTAATGTATCTTTTGATGATGTGTATTCGTTCTCTGGATTTGGAATACTGTTTGGTGAGAATAATAGAGTTACTATTGGTAAGAAACCATTTTTCCCAATTAAGTCATTAAGTACTCTTTGGACACATTTGTCTACATTTGAGAAAGATGATAAAAAATGGGGTGGTGCTGATAGTATTGGTGGTTCTCCAATGGGATCTGGTACATCTCAAACACAAGTTCAAGTTATAGCACGTGTTAGAGAATGGGCTAAGATGTAATAATCAGGGGGTTGCTATTTTTAGAGCCCCCGCTAAAAAAGGAAATATATATGCATAAAACAGATATAGATATATATGAATGCAATCCATACTCAAGAATTTTAATTAAACTAAAAAACGAAGCAGAACATAAAAAAATCATAACAGATGCAAATAATCAAAATTTTATTACAGAATATGATTGTATGTCAGAACAATACGATGATTAAAAATAATAACCACTAAAATATAAGTGAGGAAAATATATGCGTAATAATAATGTAGACAATGATGAGTATACTAGAGTTCTTATCAATTATTTAAAACGTAAAGAAGAAGTAGGGCATAAAGAAGCTATCATAGAAGTAAAAGATATAAATGCTATGTTTAACCATATGGTATCATGTGGAGATCATCAAAATCTTATCACAGAAGATGATTGTTTATCAGTACTTTGTGATATATAGTTACATGCATGAAAAAATTCAAATTCTCATTAGAAGCATTACTAAATCATAGAATACGAAAAGAACAAGAACTACAAAAAGAGGTATCATTATGTGAATATGAAGTTATAAATGAAAAATCAATTCTATTACAGATAAAACATGATATAACTAAAACATATGATGAACTTAATTATAAACAAACAAACAGAATGGAAATTTCAGAGCACATTAGGTATATAAATTTTATAAGTAGACTTAATAATAGTATTTTAATTCAAGAAGATAAAATTACTAAAGTTGAAAATAAATTTATATTAAAGAGAGAAGAACTAATTGAAGCAGTAAAGAAACGAAAAGTTGTAGATAATTTAAAAGAAAAGAAATTATTAGCTTACAAAGATGAACAGCAGAAAGAAGAACAAAACTTTATGGATGAAGTTGGTATATATTGTTTTAACAATAAAAATTCAATCTATAATTAAGGAAACATTATGGCAAATAATTATACAACATTTAGTAGTTGGATGGATATACCTACGAATAGTATTGACAAAGCAAAAGATATTATAGCTAGGATAGCATCTGATTTAGAAAATGATGATGATAGTTTAAATTGTGATGTAGAAGTAGAAGAGGATGGTGTATGGTTCAGTAGCGAAATAGATGGAAATGTGGACCATGTAGAAATTATAGCTAAAAGATTAGTAGAAGAATTAGCTATAAATAAACCTTTCTTTTGTAGTTGGGCTTATACATGTAGTAAATGCCGTGTTGATGAATTTGGTGGAGGAGCTTTTGTAGTACAACGCGGTAAGAGAACATTTTGGTGCGACGCAATGAATACGGTAATGAAACATGCAAACAAAAAATAAGGAGGTATATTATGTATCGTTTTAAATTATCAGACGGCATGGAAGCTAGAATTTATTTTTCTCATAAAGGTGGTAAAAAGGGTGTTGACTTTAATCCAGGAAAATCACCTAGAGTTACCGAATGTTCAATAATATCATATGACAATAAAGTTCTTGGTAGAGGAACAGCATCTCCACTCAAAACGGTATTGGAAGAAATTCCAGAATGTATTACAGAAGAGTTTGCATATAAAATATATGGAAAACGTCTTAAAAAAATTGTTAGAAAAGACGATAAAAATTATGCTGTATTGAAAGGTGACTCGTTTTGTAGAGAAAAAGGTAGAAAAGAATCTCTTAAGAAGGCAATTGTACACATTCCAAAAGAAGATCGTTTTAATGCTTGGGAAGCTATTGGTGAAACTTTTTGTAGGTAATTTAAGGAGAAGATATGAAAAACACAGTACAGTTTAACAAAATCGATGAAGTTAGTGATGCTAAGGAATCCTCTAGACTCAAACGTGAGCAAAAACATAGAGAAGATTATGACAGAACTCTTTCTTGTGAGTATTTACAAGGTGGTGGATTGTATGTACGTGATTGTATAAATCCAGAACGATCAAAAGATAATGGTAATTATAGACGTTGCATAGATGTTGATTGTCCACTATTTGTATAAGGATATTTTCATACATGAAATATACAACACAGTTTAAGAAAATTGATGAGGTTCGTGATATTAAGGAAGCTTCTAAACTTAAACGCGAAGAAATTGTAAGAGAAAAATTAGTAAGAGCACTCAGTTGTGAATATAGAGAACGTGGTGGAGTTTATGTTGTTATTTGTACACATCCTGATAGACCTAAGAAAAATGGGCATTATAGAGACTGCTTGGATGTAAGTTGTCCACTATTTAATTAGGAGAATATAATGTTATATACAGCACAGTATAGATATCCAGGTAAAGATAGATTAGATATTATTATTAAAGGTAATAAACCAGAAGGTAAACTTTATGCTCCTACTTGGAATATGGTACAAGATTATAAGAATAATGTTATAACAGATAATCAATATACTGTGTTGTATTATAACTTACTTATTGAAAGATGGAAAACTAATTCTATTGATATGTTATCATTAGTTGATAGAATTAATAAAGAAGATGTTACAGTTGTATGTTTTTGCCCCGCCGGAAAATTCTGTCATCGTTACTTGCTAATTAAATTCTTAATACATAATTGGAAAATAGAGTATGGTGGAGAAAGACTTAAACAATAAGGGGGAATTTATGATAAGAGTATTTAATAAATTTGAACCTATACCTAATGGGTATATTGAAATAGATACTACATCAATAGGTGTCTATAAAGATTTATCACCATTTTATTTAGGTCCTTATAAATGGGAAGATCCATGTTTTAAGTATATGAAATGTAATATATTTGAAAATCTATGGTAATATAGTAAAGTATTTGCACAACATATATCACCAACTAACGAAATACTTCCATCTTATTATGAATGGCGTAATTACGGATACTCAAGAAATAGAGCTGAACGCTATCCTATGGGCAAAGGAGTAAAACCACTATATATCTTATGGAAAGGAAACACATATAACTATGTTGAAGCTCGTACGGCTCTATATATACCAGTATATGTAGAATTAGTTTTAAAAACAAAAAGTTATACCATGCTATATAATATGGTATTACGTGGTGATAATATTGCATTACGTGATTTTGATGGTTATGACCATATTTCAAGAGGTGTGTCATTTGAAGATGTAATTAACAACAAAAATAAATCATTAGGACATGCTTTTATAATTTATGGTCTTTTGACTGGAGAATTAGCAAATTATTTTAAAATTAATTCACTAAGGAGGGATTTATAATGGAAAATAATGGCTATAGACTTCCTAACATAGAAGAACTTAAAGATATTTGCACCGTTAAAAATATATCCAAGTTAAAATGGGAATTAGATTATTACTGGGCATCAACTATTTGCGCCTACAGTGAAAGCAAAGCGTGGAGCATGAACTTTCGATATGACTACGATGGTATGTACTATAAGGGCAGCAGTTACTACGTCCGCGCTGTTCGTGAGGGACAGTATAGTAAATTTGATAATTCAGATAGATTTCAAATTATTAATAGAGATGAAGTAATAGATACTAAAACTCAATTAATATGGAAAATTGAAACAGTTAAATTAAATTGGTATGATGCTATGGAATACACTAAAAACTTAAATAATCTATAGAAATAATTCTTATAGGAGGAATTTATAATGGAAATAAAACGAAGATTAGCTACAGTTGAGCATATACTTGATATACAACCTATTGATGGGGCTGATAATATTGAGAAAGCTAAAATTAGAGGTTGGTGGGTAGTTGTGCAAAAAAATACATATCGTGTTGGTGATTTATGTGTATATTTTGAAATTGATAGTTTACTTCCAATTGATAATCCTATATTCAAAGGACTAGAAAAATATAATTCTATTAAATCTACTTTGATTGATGGAGTTATACATACAGGATATAGAATTAAAACAGTTAAATTGAGAGGTCAAATATCTCAGGGTATGATTTTACCATTGCATACATGTTTTAAAGATGAAATTATTAATGATGATGATGTTACTGATATTTTAAAAGTAGTAAAATATGAACCAATAGAAAAACATGGTACATTGCCTGGAGGTGAAAGAATATGTAGAAGTACATTTCCAAACTTTATACCAAAAACAGATGAAGAACGAGTTCAAAATATACCGATATATAAAATTATCGGAGAGAGATTTAAAATTACTGAAAAGTTAGATGGAACTAGTTTTACAGCTTATAAAAAAGATGGTGTGTTTGGTGTGTGTTCCAGAAATCAGGATCTTGAAAGATCTGATTGTTTATATTGGCAAATGGCTAAAAAATATGATATTGAAAATGTTTTAGAAGATAATTTTGCTATTCAAGGGGAAATAGTAGGACCTGGTATACAAAGTAATAGACTACAATTAAAAGATGTAGAATTGAGACTTTTTAATTTATACGATATTGAAAAACAATGTTATATTGATTTAAGTTGTATGCCAAGCATTAAAAATATTCCAAGAGTTCCAAATATGGGATATATACACTTTAATAGTGAAGATTTTAAAACTACAGATGACATAGTAAATCTAACTAATGGTCAAAAAAGTATTCTTAATACTAAGTTAGATGCTGAAGGAACAGTTTTTGTTTCTTTTATAGATGGTAATAAGTTTTCTTTTAAATCTATAAATAATAATTATCTATTAAAAGATAAAAACTAATGTATTTATCTAACCATTATAGTTAGAGGGAAAAAATGAAAAAATCTCCAAAAGTAATAAAAAATCTCTGTATAAAAAGACTTATTGATATAAATCTACTAACCAAACAGCAAAATATGCTTATAAATGAATTAGATAGATGGGGTAAAGATGATGATCATAGTAAAATGGATAAAGAATTATATGAAGGGCTTATTAATTTTTTAGACTATATACTTGATTCATATGAAAATCTAATGTGTTATTCATAGTAAAGGAAAAAATAAAATGTCTGAAAATAAACTTATAAGATATTCGTTTGATTGGTATATTATGAATAATGGTGATTGTAATGCTGTAGTAACTAGGTATGATAGAGACAGTGGAAATGAAACTACATTTCAAATCGAAGTTACTAAATCTACTGTTAGATTATATCCATCATCTGGAAAACATTCATTCAAAACAATTCCAGAAAATGAACATGATGAATTACTAACAACAGCAAAAGCTTTTTATGCTGGAGCTAATAGAAAACAAGACTTCTTCTATTGGACAAATTTAGTAAATGAGCCTAGAGTTAATCCTTTTATTAATTACTAATACTATAGTTTTTGTTCTGTGGCTCTCTGTACCGTTCTTTGGTTGTTGTGGTGGTAGTAGAGGTGTGGTTGTTAATATTAAATAGAGAGGTGACTATGGGAGATTTCAATTGGATTAAAAAAGGAACAAGAGTCATTTATAAAGCAGTTCCTCTTGAGATGTGGAAAATTGGAACTGTAAAAGAAGTAAAGAGCAAAGGTATTGTACTTATAAGGGATAGAATCAATACCGACAATAGAGAAACTACATTTGTAGAGTATAGATTTATTGTCGGTGAAGCTACTGAAAGAATTATTCCATATCCCTTTTCCTGGGCAGGCGTTATTGATCATTTACGTAATCAAGACTATTTGGCAGATGGGGCAAATAATAATTTTTAGCGCAAGCAGCACGTTACATAATCTACCCCTATCTAAAAAATAGGGGTTTTCTATTAAATTTAAGGGATATATTGTCAATAACCACTACCCTAAAGGGATAGTGGCTTGAGGTAGAAATACCAAAAGCCAAATTGACTAGACTAAGTGTTAAATCACTACGTTATTTAGGTTATGATACCTATGGATGTTTAGCCAAGTCTGTAGCTCTATCGTATAGTATTAAACAGTTCTGAGGGTAGGAACAGTGTGCTATACCTAACAAGCCTTTATAACATTGTCGATGGCTATTTACTCTAACATATAGGAGGATTTAAAATCATGGTATATGTATTAAATATACAAGGAAATCCATTGATGCCTTGCACAGAAGCTAAGGCAAGAAAATTATTAAAAAATGATTTAGCTATAATAATTAAAAGAGAACCTTTTACAATTCAATTGGTTTTTGAATGTGAAAATCAAATACAAGAAATTACCTTAGGTGTAGATGCAGGAAGTAAAATAATTGGACTTTCTGCCACAACTAATAAAAAAGAACTGTATTCCGCAGAAGTTTTATTAAGAAATGATATTGTAAATTTACTATCAACTCGAAGACAGAATAGACGCACGAGGAGAAATAGATTAAGATATAGAAAACCAAGATTTCTAAATAGGGTAAGTAATAAAAAGAAAGGTTGGTTAGCTCCTTCTATTGAAAATAAAATACAAACCCATTTTAGTATTATATCTAAAATACATAAACTATTACCAATAACTAAGATTATAGTTGAGGTAGCAAGTTTTGATATACAGAAGATTAAGAATCCTAATATACAAGGTAAGGAATATCAACAAGGTGAACAATTAGATTTCTGGAATGTAAGAGAGTATGTATTATTTAGAGATGGGCATAAATGTCATGGTAAAAAAGGATGTACTAATAATATATTAAATGTACATCATATTGAGAGTAGAAAGACTGGCGGAGATAGTCCAAGTAATTTAATAACTTTATGTGAAAAATGTCATAATAATTACCATAATGGCAAGTTAAAGTTAAATTTAAAACGAAGTCAATCATTTAGAGATGCAACCTTCATGGGGATTATGAGGTGGAGTTTTTATAATAAACTTAAGGAACTATATCCAGCTGTAAGTTTAACATATGGTTATATAACTAAGAACACTAGGATAACTAATAATTTACCTAAAGAGCATAGGATTGATGCCTTATGTATTACTGGTAATCCAACTATCTCAAGGTTAGATAATTGGTATTATATAAAGCAAGTAAGAAAGCATAATAGACAAATTCATAAAGCTAACATATTAAAGGGTGGCAGAAAGAAATTAAATCAAGCTCCATATTTAGTTAAAGGATTTAGGTTATTTGACAAAGTTAGATATAATGGTATAGAATGCTTTATATATGGCAGAAGAAGCAGTGGATATTTTGATATAAGGACATTAGATGGGGTTAGAATTAATGCAAGTGTCAGTTATAAGAAATTAAAGTTATTAGAAACAAGCCAAAGTTTAATTATAGAGAGGAGAAAAACAGGATTGGAAACGCATTCCTCTACTAGCCTAAAGGCATAGTAGTTTCCTGCTAAATTATTTATGAAAAATAAAATTAAGCAACCAACTTTATCAAATGAAAATAAAAGTAAATTAAAAATTGCTAATTTTTTTATAATTGATGACTTAAGTAAAAAAGAATTAACCAAAATTACTATTGAACAACATAGTCAATTAGAAAAAGCTCGTGAAGATTTAGTAAGATTAGTTGGTTGTTGGGCGTAAGAAGGAGGACTTATGGATAAATATGATTTTTCAGTATATGGAACACAATGTGGAGGATTAGTAAAATTTAATGTAAAATGTTTTACATTTGTAGAAAAACCTTATTACCCTGGATTTGGAATAGGTGATGTTATGCCTGAAGACTGGGGTATTACTGAGCAAGTTAATGCTACTAATATTAGTTGCAATTTCTTCGAACATGAATATCTTGATGGGTATTGTAAAATTTGTAATAAGCATGTAGAAATAGAAATGAATAAAGAGGCAATATGATAAAAGATTGTGCTATTATTTTTGTTGAGTATATAGATAACAATGGTGATGTTCATACCGTTGTTACTACATATGATTCTTTAGAAAGTTTATGTTCATCTTTTGAAGATTCTGTATATATAAAAGCATATAGAATGTGGACTTCATCAGATATTATTAAACATGAGGATTTAGGATTTTCAAAACATGGTTTTATTAAATGGATAGATAAATTTCCAGTTTAAAGGAGAAAACATGGATAGTAAATGGAAGTGTATAGATTCAATACCAACAGATGGAACATTTGTTTTAGTTTATGATAAAAATTTAAAACAATTTGATGTTGCTAATAAACCTATAGGATGTTATATTGGAAAATGGATAATGAATAAACAGAACAAAGAATGGAATGGATCATCTTTACCTGGATATTTCAAAGCGTCTTATTGGATATCATTGCCTAAGCCACCTAAAAAAGAAACTATTTTTAAATGTTCTTGTGGTGGTGAAGAATTTGGTTTTAATTGTGTATGTGAACATATTAAAAACAATCCTGGAACAATAGAGTATTGTTGTTCATATTGTGGCTTATACATAGCTTCTAGACCTTTATGTGGTGAGTGTGAAGAGGAGGTTTAAAATGAGTATTTTTCCATGTATAAAAAAAATTGAAACTGTAACTGATGAGTCATATAGTAGATGTAAAGCTACAGTAGAATTAGAAATATCAAATGGTGACGGTAACAGAAAAGATATCGTAATAGAATACCCTATGCAGGGTGCCAATCATTTAACAATGCTTATGGTGGATAAAGAAACTAAGAAAGATATAACTCATATTGATAAGTTTGAAATTTCTGATGTTATTATGAAAACAGTCAAACAGGGAAATAAGATTCTATGAGATATTCTAAGAGAGTATGGCTTAATAAAGATAGTTCACCATCTACAGGGTCTATGGCAGCTTATAGAGGACCAGTTCCTTATAAAGAAGAAACTCCTCTTGCAGCATTTCTTGAAATAGCTGATTGTCAAAACAAAGTACGAATACACATTACTCCAATGGACACTATGGAAGAATTTATAGTGAAAATGGAAACCATGCGTAATTTTATCGATGATTTTATTAATTACTTAGATGAAGAACAGTCTGAAATAGCTTTTATAAAAAAGAATAGGAGAATATAGACTATGGATTCTTATAAGTATTATACTGGAGTTGGATCTAGATCTACCCCAGAAAATATTATGAATGTTATGGGTAAACTGGCTAAAGTATTAGCTTACAACGGATGGACTGTACGTTCAGGAGGAGCAATAGGAGCTGACAGAGCATTTGAATCTGGTGCTATAGCTGTTGGAGGTGGTAGAGAAATTTATTTTGCAAGAGATGCTAATGCTGCAGCTATGGAAATGGCATCAAAAATTCATCCAGCATGGAATAAGTGTAATGACTATGTTAAAAAACTCCATGCTAGAAATTGTTTTCAAGTATTAGGTAAAGATCTTAAAACTCCATCATCATTCTTAGTATGTTGGACACCTGATGGTGCAGACGTAGGTGGTACTCGTACAGCTATTGTTCTAGCTCGTAATAATAATATTGAAGTAATTAATATGGGGCTTAAACATCAATTAGACAGAATAGTTCAGTATATTGGGAAATAAGAAAATGATAAATAGTATACTAAAAATAATTAAAATTCCTACAGTTTTGGAATGTTGGGTTTTTGATGAAAATAATCAAGAATTAATGCTTAGATGGTTAAATGGACGTGGTTATATGAATGGTAATAAATATGCACAGATATTTACGTTAGAAGGAATGAAAACTGCATACTTAGGTTATCATATAGTTAAAAATATTAATGGTAGTTTTGAAGTATTTCATCCTGATATATTTAAATCAGAATATACTATTTTATAACCAGCCAGGAAATAAAAAATGGATTATATTGCAGAAAAAATGTTAGCAATACGTGTATATAATACTACACGATCATGTATATTAATGCGACAATTTAATAATAATATATGGACATTACCAATGGTATCTATACCACATGAATCAGATCCAATATATCATATAGATAATGTATTAAATCAAATTAAAGGAGATTTTAAACTTATATCTGCAGTAAGTATGATAGATTATACTGATACTGATGTTGATGAGCAGATAAGACATAGTATTGTATATGATATTAAATATAAGGGTAAAATTTATCCTGAATGTCCTGATCATTGTAAAGATATGTATAAAAAAAGTCAATGGATGCAAATTGAAAAACTCAAAAACAGAAATGATTTAAATCACCCAACGCTAGTATTTGCAGTAGTTATAGAAAGTCAAAATATTTGAAGAGGTATCAATATGGTTAACAAATTACATTATTTTAACTCACACGGTTGTAAAATAACTTTTATTAATAGGCAAGATAATATGTCTATTATACTTAAAAAAAGAAAGTTTATTTATGTACTTCCTGAAGTTATTGAAATAATAGATAGAGTTGAACATAGAATACAAAAAGAAGTAATGGTAGAAGATGTTAGTTTTGAACTAAGTGTTCATCCAGCTATAATATATAGTATTTTTATTCATTTAAAACATACTGGACTTCTAGGAAAAGAAGAACCATTACCACAGAGTGAAATAGATCGAGGATGTTACTCAATAAATTCTGTAAAGAGATGGTCAAAAAATGTATATCCAATATTAAGAGAAGTAAAAGAGGAAGATTATGGGAAGAATATTAAAATCAAAAAAGAACAAACAAAACACAATTCCTAAAAATAATTCTATACCCATACCACAAATGACTGAAGATGCTGAATTTACAAAATTAAGAGCATTTACAATTACTAATGGAGCTACAGGTGAATGTAGAATTTTAAATATTGAGATTGATTCACATGATGAACTTCCACCAGGACATTATAATGATATTTGGAACGATGGAGATTGGTAATTATGCCTATTGATGCTATGTTAGTTATGTTACGTAAATTAATGTTAAACGGAGTATGGGATATTGAAAAAACATTAATAAATAATGCTGGTATTATATGTCCAGATGACAATAATATAAGTTTTGAGTATTTAACAAATAAAGAAGCAGGTACCGTACTTAGTTATGGTAATAGGATACTTGATGAAATACGTCAAAATTCTGAAGAAAAAATTAATTTGTCGATTAATAAAAAAGCTACTCATACTAAATGTGTAGATTTATGGAATGATAATAACTCAAAAAGTATTTCCACTAAAGATATGTATTTTAAACATAGATACCAATCTAAAACATATATTCTTAATGTTGAAGCACCAAAAACATTTATAAATATTGTAGGTGATAATAAGATTAATATAGTTGAATAGAGATGATATTTTTAGCTGAGAACATATTTTTTTTATGAAAGAGGTATCAAATGGTACAAGATAAAGAAAAAGAAACAAAAAAACCGATTTTTGATAACGATAAAGAACGAAGAAAAGAAAAATTACGTAGGGATAAGGAACGAAGAAAAGATAAATTCAAAGACAAGGAGAGCAAATGAAAAAACTATTTACTTTAATTATGATGATGATTGTTGTGTCAACTACAGCATATGCTGCAGATGATCAATTAGTATGTGGAAATTCATACATGTTTACTCAAGAAGAAGCACTATACTTACTAAAGTTTACTAGTTCAAGTCCGACATTACCGTGTACTAGTGGCATGGTTAGTTTATATTGGTCTGGAAATAAAAAAACCTATAATTTTACTATAAATAGTGATGGCTTTATTACATCTGTAGGGTTGGGTAAATTTATTTTAGATAATACAACACTGTATTTGTTAGATTCTACATCTATTGTATTTAGTCTATACTAATAGTATTACTAAAAGGAGGTGGTAAATATTTTTGCCCCTCCTTAAAATAGGAATAATATGTTTAAAAAATTATTAAATAGTAAATACATGATAGAGAGACTTATAGTAGTAATATTGTTATTCGGTGAAGCACTAATAGTCATAAATAATAATGATAGTTTAACTACTATAATCATTATAGTTATATGTACAATAATTATGCTATTTCTAATACCTATTATTGTAGATATAATTCATATTTTATATGATGATATCAGACTTGATTAAAGGAGTACTATGGCTATATTAAACATAATAACAGTAAATAGTGACTATACTAATATCTTAAGAAAACAAGCCGAGCGTTTAGATCTTGAAGAACTACCTATAATTCAAGAATTAATTGATAATATGATAGAAACTGCTATTTATGTGGGAACTATAGGATTATCAGCACCACAAATTGGAATTAGTAAACAATTATTTATATTAGATGATAGAACAGTATGTATAAATCCTACTGTTATAGGTAGTAATAGTAAAATAATATCATTTGCTGAAGGTTGTACATCTATAGATGATGATAAACGCTATGATGTTAAACGTGTAAGAGAAGTTACTATAAAATATTTTGATAGATTTGGTAAACTTCAAACTTTAACACATAGAGACAAAATATACAATATAGTAATTCAGCATGAAATTGATCATTTACATGGTAAATTAATAAGTGATATAGGAAGACATAGGCAATAAGGAGTATAATATGATAATTAATGACTATAAAAGAAATGAATTTTTTAAAACACAACATCCTGTAGATACAATTTCATTTATAAAAAAGGGATTAGAACAACTTAATCTTAAAGAAGTTATAATGACTTTAAAAAGTTACGATAATTTATGGTCTATTCATTTAGAAATACCAGAATTAAGAGCAATGGCAAACGGAAAAGGAACTTCAGAACTATTAGCTACAGCTTCAGCATATGCAGAAATAGTTGAAAGATTATCTGCAGGCATGGAAACAGGTATAAAAATTGGTGAATATAGACAATTATACGGTGAATTAGGAGATTTATTATCTGAAATTACTTTATATAAATATATGACAGGCTATAAATGGGCTCATCAAGATAGTATTCAAAATATAGTACCAGTAGAACGTTTTTTAAAAGAATATAATTTTATGAACTCACAATATGATATGTTAAAAATGAATAGTGAATTGCTCAGACATTGGATACCAGGATATTCGTTAGTACAAGATAAAGAAGTTCAGGTACCAATTCTCTTTGTAAAATGGATATCATCAACAAATGGTTTGGCTGCTGGAAATACTATAGAAGAAGCAATTATACAAGGAGCATGTGAAATATTTGAACGTGATGCAATGATAAAAAATTTAAGATATCTAACTAAAAGTTCATGTCCTAATATAGATTTAAACTCTATAGAAGATAATACTATACAAAATATATTAAAATATTTTAAAGAAAATAATATTGAAATTTTTATAAAAGATATAGGACAAGGAATATACCCAGTATATTCGGTGATAACTTTTAATAAGTCTCTTACTCCACAATATATAGGATATAATATGATAAAATCAGGATGTTCATTTAATTCATTAGAAGCATTAACAAGGTGTTTTACTGAACGAATGCAAGGAACAAATTTTAATTTTGAAAAAGAACAAGGTATGATACCACAAAAACCTGATCAAGAAATGTATTTACCATTATTTTTTAATAATATGTGTATATTAAATCTTAGAGAATATACAAAAACTAATACTATACCATTTAAAAATGAATGTATAAATAGTACAAAAATAGAAATAGATGAGTGTATAAAAATAGCTAAAAAACTAGATACTGATCTAATTTTTATTAATCATACACATCCAGTATTTAATTTTCCTGTAGTGCGTGTGATAATGCCTGGAATATCTGATTTTATTAAATGGTGGAATCCAACAAAAGCTACATTAAATCTTATTGGTAACTTAGAACCAGATGAATCTAGTTATGAAAAAAAACTAAAAGATATATTAAAATCTTTTAAACAAGATAATAATATTAAGAGTAAATCTGCGCAGAATAATTTTAGGAGAGACATATGAGTGAAGAAAATATTTACATAGGTCCAGTGAGACCAATGTTTACACTAGAGGATGAACCACAAAATAAAAAAAAGTGTGAACGCCTTGTAGCAGGAAGTCCAGTCAGTGGTATATTTATAGATATCACTGAAGATGGAATGTCACTTAATGCTTATTATACTAGTTATCAGGGAGATCTTAAACATGCTGTACTTCGTGATGGTGTTGTTATACCATGGGAAGAAATAGATAAAATAAAAGATAGAATTTTAAAGCCGCCAAAGAAAAAATTAGCAGTTTTAGATCATATTGAAAATGAAATAGATTTAGAATATTTAAAAACATTACCAATAGTTCATATAAATAAATTACGATATTATATAGATTCTCAAAAACGAGAACGACGTTCTGTTAGTAAACCAAGTGATGTTTGGAAATTTTAATAGAGGAGAATTTATGCATTTTGTTAAAGGTGATATTCTAGATGCCAAAGATGGTATAATTGGACATCAAGTTAATTGTCAAATGGTTATGGGTGCTGGTCTAGCAAAACAAATTCGTGACAAATATCCTAGAGTATACGATGAGTATATGCTTATGGTTGGCAAATCTCCAATAACTGCTAGATTAGGTAGATGTCAAATGGTAGCCGTATCTGACAAATTACTTGTAGCTAATTTATTTGGACAATTTGATTATAGACCTAGAAATAAAGTTCATACAGATTACACGGCATTAAGTATGGCTTTAAGAAATTTACAGCGATGGAAAGACACATTTGTGTCTAAAGATTTTCCTATTTATCTGCCATATGGATTAGGTTGTGGATTAGCTGGTGGTGATTGGAAAATAGTAGAAGGTATTATAAGAGGTGCAATACCAGATGCTAATATAGTTAGGTATGATAAGGCAAAAATATGATCAAAATAAGGATAGTATATCCAAAAGATAATACATTTGAAGAAACTCATGTGTGTTGCCCTAAATGTTCTAGTGAAATTCTATTTTACTCAGTTTCACCTAAAAAGTGTGTTTATTGTAGTAATATACTTCCAGATGTAAGATTACTAAAATCTATGAGTAATTATAGAATTAACTGGCATAAGGACATTAAAAATGCTTAAACTATTTAAAAGTAATAAAACAAGAATATGGCTTGTAAGATGCCCATACTGTAATACTTTGTTTGGTTTTTCAACATCATCTCCTGTATTTTGTATAACATGCCACGAAGAATTACCAAAATATTATAAATTAATAGACGAAGTTGATGAAAGAGTTAACTATTATAAATCATGGAGACTAAATGTTTAAAATAGTTCAAGATATATGCTTAGAAGAGCTATTATCAAAATGCATGTTTTGTGGAAAAGAACAGATATGTTATTCAGATTTAATAGCTCCTACTTATTGTATGGAATGTAACAATAAATTAAAACCTAATCCATACAATCTTTTTCATAATCAACTTTATCGTACAAGTTATCATTTTTCTAACGAGGAAGGAAATAATTTTTATGAAAAATAAACTTAACAATAAAGTAAGATATATACGTGTTGCAAAAATGCCAATTGACTCTGTAATACCTCATATATTTACAAAAGAAAAAAGACATAATTTGAGATCAAAAGGAATATCCTACAATAGTGTTGACTGGCAAATAGCTAGTCAACACACATATCCTGTAATTATTGGTGAAAAATTAGAAAATATTACTATCTCTATGGGCTCACATAGGTATCAACTATTTGAGGCTAAGGGAACTATTTGTGTTTGTTGTGGTACAAGAGGGTTATTCTTTGCAATTGAAAGAGGAATTTATGACAATCCATCAAAATTCCATTTAAATCTATATGGATTAGATGAAAATATGGAAGAAATTATGTTAACTAAAGATCATGTTATACCCAGATCAAAAGGTGGAGAAAATAGTCTATCTAATTATCAAACATTATGTTATAAATGCAATCAAAGAAAAGCTAATAGAGGATAGAGATGATAAAAGCAAAAATAAATAATATATCCAATGTAATAACATTCTATTGCCCAGAATGTGGTGAGGAGGATGTTGTTTACATGGTTATGCCTGAAGGATGCTATAAATGTGGTACATTATATAATTTTCTACTTCACAGAATGGTAGAATATAATTCTGATAGAAAATACTATCATTTTTCTAATCGATAACAATACAAATTAGGTGTTATAATGGTAACATGTAAAATATTTACTCATAGTAATGTAAAAACTATTCAATATGAGTGTAATAATTGTAAAAAACCAAATATACTAAGTTTTAGTGGTGCTATGATAAAACATTCAAATCAAAAAACATGTTGGTTTTGTTTTATGCCTCATAACCCAGTGTTACAATCTGTAATTGGTAATCAAATAGAAAGAATAAGATACCATTTTTCTACTATTAACACTATTGTATCTGGTATATACTAATTATCAATAAGGAAATAAAATGCTTAATTGTAAAATACAACATATCACAGAAATAAAAAGAAAAACTATATTTATTAATCCTAAATGTGGTCATACTCAAGAATTTGAATATAGTTCGCCATTCAGATGTCAAGATCATTCTTGTTTTGAAGAAATTCCAAAAATCGATAAATTATATGGTTGCCTTAATCAAGACTCCCGTGTTAAATTTTATATCGAGGGAAAAATATGATTCAAATATATACAGAAACTAAAGTATCCATGATTAGTGGAGCTAAAAAGAATTTTGTAGAATGTCCACAGTGCTTAAAAAGAGAATGGTTTTATAATTTTATACCTCATAAATGTGTTGGATGTAATTTTCATTGGGGAGATATAACATCTTTGATGAATAATATAAATATCAGAAAATTATTTTATATTAATGGAGAAATAACATGAAAAAAACTGTAAAAGAATTTAGAATTCCAGTATCATATTTAATTTGTGGAGAAGTAGTTATTAAATCATCAACTGTAGAAGGTGCTTTAGATTATGCTAAAAAACATATTGACGAAATTGACCTTACAGATGTATGTAATACTATTTATGTTGATGACTCATTTGAAATTAATGATGATATTGAATTAGTATTATCAATAAATAATATTAAACGTAATAATAAAAAAGAAAAGATTATGATGCAGGAGAACTAAAATTATGAATATGTTCTTTAGCGCCGACTATCATTTATTTCATGATAAAATAAGACTCTATGCTGATAGACCATATATATCTTTAGATCAAATGCATAAAGCAATGGTTTTAAAACACAATCAAATAGTTGCTGATAAAGATGAAGTTTGGAATATAGGTGATGTAGCTATGTTATCATCTGAATTTGTAGGAAAACTTAGAAAAGAAATTAACAAATTTAAAGGTATAAAACATCTAGTAGTTGGAAATCATGATAGATGGAGAATTCAACTATATGAAGATGCCGGATTTAGTACAACACATACTGCTTTCTGGTTTAAATATAATGAATTAACATTCTATTTAGCGCATGATCCAGAAAAGTACACATCAATAGAAGATGATCCTAAATCTATAATGTTATGTGGTCATATTCATAAACTATTTAAACATTTATTACCAGAAAAAAGAATCATAAATGTAGGGGTGGATGTTTGGAATTTCGCTCCAGTTTCTTTTGATCAAATACTTTTATTATTAAAGGATTATGGAATATGGTAGAAATAGCAAAAAGATTATCAGAAATAACGATAGACAATAGACCACCTATAGAATTAGAAGAATCTTTCCATGCACTTCATATTAGATGTATTAATTCCGCGTACAACTACTTACTTAGTAAACCTATTGATAGAATAGAAAATAATACGTCATCAGTTTATTTTTATATTGGTATTATTATAGGAGTATTTATAGGTATGTGGATATCTAATTGGGATTTATTTATTAAACTGTGGGCTAAATTTATATGATATTGATAACAAAAACTATAGTATCAACTACTAATGGAAATATAACATATATGGATGAATTTCCTAATTCAGTTATACTGTCTAAAATTATAAACTATTTAATGGATGTAAAAAAATAGGAATTATAAAAAGTATTAATATTAAATATGAAAAAACGAGGATATATAATGAATGAAGTTATTGTTGGATTTGGAGTTCAAACTTATTTTCTTAATCAAGTTCACTTTCAAAAATTAACAAGTAAAACAGTAAGTAAAGCTATAGATGAGGTAATAAGTTATCATGTAAATTGGGAAACTGATAAAATTCAAAGACTTATGTTATTACCACAATACCACAAAGAATCTTTTTTAACTTAGAGGAGTTTACATGGACAAAAATATAGAGTCTCTCATGAAAGAACGACTTCCTGTGCATCCAAAATGTAGAGGAGAAGGATTTTCTGATGAACAAACAAAATTTATTTTATCTAAACGATGTTCAAGAATTGAACCTGTAGACAATTGGTATGTTGATCCAAATGATGATTTTACTAAAGTAGTTCATTCATTTACAGATCCTGATTGTAGATGTACAGCTTATGTTAATCCTTCAAATTGGTGGAAACATGAAAGTTGGAGATGCCCACTTGGAGATCATTTTAGACCCGATCTTGCTATTAAGGATGCTAAGGGTAGAGTAGGTCAACAAAAACAAAAGAAAAAGAAAAAATAGTTTTATTAGTGAGGTAGTTATGTAGTATAAACTACCTCACTAAATATCTTAATTATAGGGAGATTAGATGATAGATAATGCTTGGGCTGTTCCAAAAATGGAGGTTTGTGGTGTTTCTGAACAAACATCATTTAGTGTTGAATATACAGCAAAAAGTGGAATTTATATTGGGACAAAAATAAGTGCTTTTTATCTTTCGGAAGTAGTAGAAAAAATTCTTGAAGATAATAGTGGACGTGCAATAGGTCGTATGTTAATAACTCCATTACCTACTAAGAAAACAGCATGTGATTTTAAAATGTTAAATTCTTGTAGAATATAACTTATCTTGTTTAAAGGAATATAATTGTGAATAAATTTGATGTAATAATTAAACAATCACATATTAAAAATATTAAAATAAATGATAAAGTATTTAAACTAGAATCAAACATAATTAAAACCATAGAAAAAAGTACCCTAGTAACTGAAATAACAAATGGTAGTACATTTAGAGTACAGATAAAAAAATGTAACATGAGGTAAAAATGTTTACACAAATATCACAAACTGAGAAAGAATTAATAAAAAAAACTGGAAAATTATCTCTACAAATAAATCCTTTCGTAGACCTTTATAGAAAACGTGAAAAAACAGAACATATAATTATATATAGTAATAAAACAATTGACCATTATCCAACATCTATTTTTAGATGTTTAGTTACACCTATGGTAAAATGTTTACTTATAGAGGATTTAACTATACGAACTGTTGGAATTGAACCAATAAAAGAAAATCTTCTTCATTTATTTCTCGGTTGGGTAATAGAATTAGTTCCACAATGGGCAAAAGAATTAGGAAAAGATCATGTATTTATACAAACAAAATTATCACATTGTACAGAATGGTTTGTAGAGTATGAATATGACATTAGAAAAATAAATGAAAATTTTAATTATGGATTTAGTGGATTAAAAACAATTAAAGGAGATTTTATATTGTGAGAAAAACCAAAATTAATTGGTCAAGAGCATCATATCCACCAAATTCATTATATGAAAATTGTGGATTAAAATTTTCTTGGTTAACAATACCAGAAAAAAATTCTTTTGAACAATATTCTCAAGTAACTAATTGGCACCAATGTAGAGAAACGTTTGCTAATGAAATTTGTAGATATGTAGGTAGTAAGGCTTGTGGTTCTTGGTCATATGATAGAAAACTTGATTTTAAAAAAACTCGTGTAGCTGTTTCTCGTAAACATAATACGGAATCATTTAAAAGACAAACATTGATAGATAACAAATGGATGAGATGTTCAGTACGTATACTTAATATATTAGAAAGATCTCAAGGATGGACACTATCTCGTGTGTACATGTGTGATGATGAAAATTTATTAAAATATTCTATTAATGTATTTGTCTTTATAAGTTCTCCAAAATGGATGCAAGCTCCACAATTACTGTCATTATATTTACTTATAATTAGGTTAGGTAATTTTTGGAAAATATTTTCTAAATTTAAACAAATAGATGATTTAGAAAGCGTAGTAAAAGATGTATCTATAGCTAGAATTAGAGATAGTAATTTAGATCTTGAGTGGATAGAAAATACTTGGAAGTACTGGATGTTAATGTTAAACAATCATAATAATTTATTTTTTAAGAAAAAACTTATTGATAATTTTAAATCAAACACAGGATTTTTTGGAATTAAATCTTTAATAGACGGAGAGTATGGATCTGCTGAAATATTAGCAGAATGGAAAAAAATTATAAGTACAGTAGTTTAATAACTTTATAACGGAGGTAATCATAAATAAACAAATTTCTTATTTACTTAACATAATATTACTTATTATTATAATAGGTAATATTTGGTATTTTCAAGTAATCACTAAGAACCATAAAGATGAAATAACTAACATAATAGAAAATACTAGTATTATTGAAAGACAATATGAAGAATGTAAAAACAAAGTGAATAATTTACCACCAGTAAATATTACTATAGAAAAAAATGTAAAGGAAACAAAGAGTATTAAAAATATAAAAAATGTAAATGATTTAAGATCTTATATAACAACATATTTTTTAAAAATACCAGATAAAGATGCAGAAAATATTGCAATTGAAATTAATAAGCAAAGTATAACGCATAATATACCCTTCACACTAATTGTAGGAATTGTTGAAGTAGAATCATCATATAATAAACTTGCTAAAAGCAAACAGGGTGCTTTAGGTCTTATGCAAGTAAAACATGATGTATGGGCAGATGAATTAGGAATTAAAGTAAAAGATCTTTATTATGTAAACACAAATATTACTGCTGGAATTAGTGTATTAAAGTTTTATCTCAATCAAAACAAAGGTAATTTAATAGAATCATTAAAAGATTATAATGGGTCTTACAGCAGTAAATTTGGAAATCAAGTACATAAGGCAATGAAAAATTTTTTATTATTTCGTAACAGTATAAAAGCAGAAATAAAAAAAGAAAGGTATAAAAATGGCTCGAAGACAAAAAGTGGAGAAACAAATAAAAATAGAAGATAATTTAGTTCAAAAATCAGAAAAAGAAAATGATTTTCTACTTCGACCACTATTTAATGTCAATATGAGATTGTTTAGAAGTAATAAACATTATCATATGATAATTATTAAAATTTGTAATTATATGAAATTGGTAATTAATCAAAAATATGAAAATTATCCTAAATTAGCTGGATTATCTGGTGCTAATATCGGAATTCCATTCAACATAATAACCATATTAAGAAAAGATGATCTTATTGATTTTCTTCATATGATAAATCCTACCATTATTGAGATATCATCAGAAACTCGTAAACTACAAACAAATTGTGGATCTTTAAATCTACCATCAAAATATCCAGTAATTCGTAGAGAATGGATAGAAGTATCATATTATGATGTAAATGGTAACCATAACCAAGAAAAATTTACCTTAGATAATGGTGGGTCCACTATTCAACATGAGATTGATCATAATAAAGGTATTTTAATTACCGACAATCATAAACATTTGTAAAATTGGAGACTATTATTAATGGCTAAACAAACCTCTGTGGAGTGGTTTAAAAATCCCAAAACATTAAGTGAAATTTATCAACAAACAGGCATGATATTTTCGTTCATATCATCACCTGAAAATGGGTCTAAAATGTGTCATGGATGGGTTAAATGTAGAGATTTTTTACATGACGCAGTTTTATCACAACTTACTAATTCATCATGTTCTGTATATGGGTTTACATTCAATCCAGATATAAATCCTATTATAGATATAAGAAGAATGCGTATGATTGTATCAAAAGATGGTCTTAAAGTAGATGATGTTGATAAATTTAGAACAAAGATGCAATCAGGACTTAAACTTGTAAATCATTTTGAACAATATGCAAGAGTATCTTTATCCAAACTTCAAGAACTAAATTCAAAAGGATCTAATAAAGAATCAGTATTTCTTTTTATAGGTCCACGTATGTGGATGACTTCCCCATTTTTAATTTCAATGTATTCCTTTTTAATTAGATTAGGTGATAAAAATATAGAGTTTGAAACTGTAGAAGATCTTAAGAACCAGTTTAAATTTTTGTATGATAAATATATAGATGGTAAATTAACTGATAATGATGCAAATTATCTAGGTAGTAATTGGGATAAAATGCATTTAATTATTAAAAATCGTACAAAATTATTTCCTAAGAAAAATGGAATGCATGATATATTTTATGCTGGATTTAGAACTGAAAGTTTTCATAATAGTGGTGGAATACGTAGTCTATCTTTATTTCAAACACCAGATATAGATCTAAATAATAGAATAAAGGAATTAATAGCTTATGAAAAAACAGCTAATAAAAATTAAACCTATTCCTGGAAGTATTCTTCCACACTATAAAGTATGTTCAGTTAGTTTTGCATTTGTATCTCATCCATCAACTGGTAGAGTACAATTAACCGAATTAGTTACTTGTCGTGAGTACGCAACTAGAGATATTTTTAGAGCGATAAACGGAGATAATCCATTATTTGATTTTTCTAAGTTAAGACTATTAATTGTAAATGATCCACCAGATGTAGAAATATTCAAAAGAAGATTGTTTGGTGGTAAAGCTGCTCTTAATGTTTTAGAAAGTATGAATAATTGGGATCGAAGTACTATTACTTCTGTTAACCATCCTTATTATAAGAATGCATGGCTTTTAACTGGACCTGCTGAATGGTTACACCATCCACAACTTTTTTCACTGGCTACATGGATTTTAAGATTATCTGCTAGTTATGGCGGATTAGACACTAATGATTTTGATTCTTTAGAAAAAAGTTTGTATAAAATTATGTGTAGTGGTAATGGTCATACTATGGATGAAACCACCTACATAAACAAATTTTGGGATAAATTATTTATAATATTTAAATATTATAAAAATATTTTTGGAAACATAAGTTTTGAAGACGCCTGGCCAGATATCCCAGATACTGATTATTTATGGATACATGGAGGATTATTAACGTTTGTAGATATTGGAGCAGTAAAATATTCTAAACATATTATCGAAGCACAAAGAGAATTTCAAAATTTGTGCATAGAACACCTTCCTAGAACAACTTATTTTTAAGGAGAAAGAAGTATGACTAAACCGCATTTTACGATTGGATGTGATCCAGAATTTTTTCTAAGAGAAAAAACAAGTGGTAAACTATTGTCTGCTATTCCATATATCAATGGAACAAAAAATTTACCTTTTAAACTTCCAAGAGGTGGTAATATACAAAGAGATAACGTAGCTGTAGAAATAGCTACTGATCCTGCAAATAGTTCTGAAAATTTCGTTAATAACATTAGGTGTACGCTATCAGAAGCAATTAAAACTCTTCCTATTAATACAGAAATAGTTGCTTTAGCATCAGCATGTTTTGATGAGGATCAACTTAATCATCCAGAAGCACTAGCTTTTGGTTGTGATCCAGATTATGATGCTTGGGAATTAAAGCAGAACGATCATCCATGTGCAGTTGATAACACATTTAGATCGTGTGGTGCTCATATTCATGTTGGTACAGATGGTAATGATGGAAATGAATTTTTACTAGATTTTGAAGGAAAGTTTAGAATGGTAAAGGTTATGGACTGTGTTCATGGAATTATTTCCTCAGTTCTTGATTCAAATAAAGAAGCCATTGATAGACGACAACTTTATGGAAAACCTGGTGCTCATCGTTACAAAGATTATGGTATTGAGTATCGAGTACTATCCAACTATTGGTTGAAAAGCCCAGTTACAGTTATGATGATGTATAGTTTAACTAGAGACGCATTAGATATAGTTAGAGCTGGTAAAGCAGAAGAATTAATCGCTGAAATGGATGAATTTCAAGTACGAAATACTATATCAAATGGTGATTCAATGACTGCTATGAAAATGATTGAAACATCATTAATTCCAAGACTTAGTGAAGATTCTATTTATTATTTTAATGAAGCTTTGGCAAAATTGAAAGCTAATGATATGAATTTTCATGCTGAATGGAATCTTTATAATAAGGAGGCTGTAGCATGCTGAAAATTGGAGTACCAATATCCTCTAGTAAAACTCAGTATTTTATTAACCAGGCTTATATTCAATATATAGCTGATTCAGGATTTCATCCAGTACTTATTGTACCAGAAGTACCTATTGGAATATCAATAAATACTATTGATGGACTACTACTACCAGGTGGAATAGATGTGGATCCAATATTTTATGGTGAAGATAATATATCATCTTTTGGTTCAGACCCAGTAAAAGATGATTTTGAAAGAAAATTATTTCATGCGGCCGTAAGTAGAAAAAAACCAGTATTTGGAATATGCAGAGGATTTCAGCTTATCATTAAAGAATTTTTACTATCAAATAGAAAATTAAATGAAGCTCTTTATTTTTGTAATCATATAGTAGACCATAATCAAGTAGATAATCAACAATTATCAAGAAATATTCATCAACATTTTGTTGAATGTTTTCCACATATTTTATACAGCGGTCAAGGAGATGCTGATAATAGAATTAATATTCCAGTAAATAGTATGCATCATCAATGTTTGATAGCTGATATTAAGAAAAGAAGTATGCTTGAAGCAAATGGTTTTAAAATGGCTGCTTGGACACAGCGAGGTCTAAAATTAAATAAGAATAAAGATATTGTAGAAGTAGTATGTGAAGCTTTTAAAATAGAAACATTAGATGGACCAATTTTAGCAGTACAATGGCATCCTGAAGAATTATTGGATAAAGCACTTATTCAAAATTTTTTTCATACCAAAAATGAAGAAAATTAACTATAATAGGAGAATATGAGATTCAATGCTAAGATAACATACGAAGATGATACAATACTTGAAATGGGGTATAGACTTAAACATATTTTAAAGTATATAAATGAATTTAAAAAAAATAATCCTTTAAATAGTGTTAAAGCTATACCCATCACACCTTGGTTACTATCAATGTCATTTGAAGACGCATTTACTAATTTACATGATAGAGCCATAAAATGTATTGAAATAGAGGAGAAAAAAATAGATGCTTGATACTAGTTATTTAAGAGAGATTGAAAATGCTAGTTGGATTCAAGAAACAATTATGGAAAGATTTGATAATGCACTTGAATTTATGACTCCTTATACAATTATATATGGAGGTGCTATTAGAGATTGTATAGCTAAAAAAGAATTAATGGGAGATTTAGATTTTGCAGTATCTAAAGATGATTTTGGTATAATTTCTGAAGCATTTAGTACCAATCCAAAATGGATTCCATTTAATCATATATCTAGCGATGGAATAAAAAATTCTGGTGATTTAGCTAAAAAATTATCTCCTATGTCATCAGTGTCATCGTTTAAAACTACAGGTGATAAAGTAATACAATTAATAACATCAAAATATCAAGATAGAGATAATCTACAGAACTCTATTTATGTAGCACGCATGGTAGATATAGTTTGTTGTGGTGTAATAATGTTGTATGATGGTCGTATTTTTGAAGCGGTACCAGGTGCTTATCAAGACTGTGTTGATGGTGTACTTAATATTAATACAAATTCAGATTCAATATATATAGAATCACTTAGACCCCGTGTAGAAAAATTAGTAAGTAGGGGTTGGAAAAACATGATTAATGTAGACAAAGTAATTAAAAATATTGAAATTAGAAGAGAAAAAGAAAAGAAGAGAATTCAACGTTTAATTGATGAAAAAAATAATAAATCTGGAATATGCAATACTGGAATAGAAGAATACCACTTTTATGGTAATGGAACAGAATTAAAATCTACTCTTGGAGGAAGATCTCAAGAAATATCAAAAACTACTATTGATACGTATTTTAATGGATCATTCCAAAATTGTCTTAAATTTTTGGAAACAGTATCATATCAAGATAGTATATATATTAGAGCTAAATATACTCCAATTAAAAATATATACTATGAAACAATTAATAATGAATGTATGAGCAAAGTTAAAAGAAGAGTAGAAGTTTATTGTTTAAAAAAATTACAAAAAGAAAACAAAGAATTAAATTTAAAAAATAAAAAAGATAAATCTGTAATATGCAATGCTGGAACAGAATTAAAATCTACTGTTCTGGACGATGAAGTAGCTGCTAATCGCCTGAAAATATATCTGGAAGATCTTCAAAATCAGCCGGTAAAGCAAAAGAATAAATCTGAAATAATTTACTATACATATAGTGATGAAGAATCTAAATATGTAGCATATCAACATTATATAGGAACTAATTATATAACTAGTAGTAGTTAGAATAAATATTTATGAAAAGTAATTGTCTTATCGAGGCTATTATAATGTGGATTAGAAATTCTAAAATTAAATTATATTTATGGGTAAATCATAATAAAAAATTTCATGGTATACATATCTATTGGAAAAAAGATGGTAAATATTATCATCATACAGTACCTAATCCTGATAATTTACTTAATTTATTTGAATACATTTGGCATGAAGGTACTATTCAAGAACTTAAAGGAATAATATGACCATTCTTAAATATCAAATTATAATTAGAATAGATAAAAAAAGTTTAGGTCGTATTCCTATAGGTACACGATCTTCTCAGATAATACAACCAAGAAAAGGAAAAGGTAGTTATCGCCGTAAACATAAAAATGAGCGTGATACTATAAAGGAATAAAAACATGAACACTAAAACAGATTTATTTTTTGTATACGGATCGTTAAAGAAAGGTGGATATTTTTCACATAAATTTGATTCTTTACGTATAGAGTCTATTTGTGCTGAGATTGATGGATTTAATTTATTTGATTTAGGTGATTTTCCATGTATTTTACCAGGAAAAGGAAAAGTTATTGGTGAACTTCATACATACATTGAACCTAAATTAGCAACTATGTTGATGGATACTGTTGAAAGATATGATAGTACATTAAATAATGGAATGTATATTAGGAAACGTGTATCTGTAAAAACAATAAATAATGAAGTTTTTGAAGCTAATGTATATGTGTTTAATTGTGAACTTCCTCATTACGCAAAAATAGTGAAAAATGGATTTTGGAATATAGGAGAATAATAAAATGAAAATAGTAGAAATAATTCGTAGTGGTAAAAATGCTCCATTTGGAGTTCCATCTAAATTTAGAGTTGGAAATGCTATTGTTGAGGGTGGTCATACAGTTTCTGAAATTTTATACTGTAGAGATGGTTATAATTCTGGATCAAAAGGAAAGTGGCCATGTTACGCAATTAAGTTTATTGAAACAAAAGAGGTCAGGGTAATACCAGAATCAGAAATTATTGATATGGCAATACTACCTGACGAAGATGTTAAGAAAAATTCTGTTAAATCAGAAGCTAATATTGAATTACCAGATTAAAGGAGAAGTTAATGTCTAATAGAATATTGGTTGTAAATGGATTAGAATATGGAAATGTTGCAGAAGGTTTGGGAGATATAACAGGAAAACCATCTGAGTTTTATGCTAATCCTAATGATTTTAAATTAGTATTATTTACTGGTGGTTCAGATGTAAGTCCAGCTTTATACGGTGATATAAGCCCTAAGAATATTTGTTCATGCAGTTCAAGTAGAGATAAACAAGAAGTAGCCATATTTGAGAAAGCTCTTAAACATAATATAAAAATGACTGGAATATGTAGAGGATTTCAGTTCTTAAATGTTATGGCTGGTGGTAGAATGATGCATCATATTAGTGGTCATGGTGGATCTACTCATATTATGGATACTCCTACTGGTCATAAATTCTTTGTAAATAGTTATCATCATCAGATGATATTACCAGCGCCAGGAACAAAAATAGTAGGTTGGTCTGGAGAAGTATTGTCAAAGTCATATATTGGTACATCTGACGAGTATGTTTCGTATTATGGAAAAGAAAATGAGGCTGCAATTTTTACAAGAATAGGTGGTTTTGGTGTGCAATACCATCCAGAAACACTTTCTAAGGATTATGAAGCTTATGATTATTATAGACGTATGATTATAAATGCTTTAGATCTAAAATGGGAAACATTTATAGTAGCTTATACTAAAGGACTTTCTGATGTCAAATTACTTGACGTGTATGGACATAGTAATACAGCTTCCGGATAAACGAATTCTATTATACAAATCCTCCTTACTAAATCATAATAAATGGAATCTAACAATAGAACATACTATTAAATCATCAGAAATATCATTTGGTTATATAAATAGTGTTTTATGTGATTTATTTAAGATAGATTATTATGATTTAGATAAAAAATTTTCAGAAATAAAACAATACCCACTACCAAATTGTACTAATAGTGTAAATATTAAATTATACATTGCAAAATTAAAATCATCTATTTCGTTTAAAACTAAAACAGAAAATAAGTTTATAGCTATGCCATGGAAAACTCTTTTGAAAGATATTATGAAGAATTCTATTTGTAATGATCATAATTGTTTTCCAAAGCATACTCTTAATGCTATTAAAATAGCAAGAGAATTACATAATGAGAGGTATTTTGACTTATGACCCAAATAATTGATGATCTTCGAACTGTTATAGATATGTATGTAGGAAAAGAAGTATTTCTTATTTCAGGAAGTGAAGATGAAGATATGAGTAGTTTATATATCTTCGAAGATTGGGTAGGTGTAATAGACCAATTGAAAACTATGAGTCCAATTATAGAAATGGAAACAAGAGTTTTTCATGGAGTACTAACTCGTAGTGAGTTTTTACCTAACTCATTTCGTCGTAAATCAGCATTTATTATCCAATTGAATTTAGGAGATGCGTCTGAAGCAAATGTAATAGAATCTGAAAGTGAAGCTTCTTGGGAACTAGCAAATGAAATAGAAGACGTAATCAAGACAGTAAATGCAATATCTGATATAGAAATTGGTATAGAAAATATTTTTATATTATATGGTTACAAAATTGAAACTTGTTTATCTATAAATGAAGATGACGTAGATGAGGAAATAATTGAAACATGTAAAAATATTGCTGCAGAAACAATTATGTAACCAATAGTTAAGGGGGTTAGTGTGGCAGGAACTCTAAAGAAAAAACAATTAGAACTACAAATTTTTGGAAAAAATACTGAGACAACCTATAAAGGTCGCTTATTAGGATTAATAACCCAAGAAGAATGTGCTGGAATATTCGAGAAACCAGAACTTAGAAATAAAATAATGACTGTTGAAACCACAACATTGGAATCTATCAGTGATTTAGCTAATGTTGATGGTTTCAGAATAGCATTAGCAGTAAAACAACGTGATGATATCGATGTTACTAAAAAATTACTTTTGATAACTGAACCATTAGAACATTTGAGTTCATTTATTTCTACTCGTGAAGTAACATTTGTTGGTACTGATGGATCATATCTAATTGCCACGGAGGTAGATATATAATGTCTGAAATTATTCCTCTAAATAGTCAAATTTTTACCACCGGAACAAAATTTATAGTTACAGAAAACACTAAAGATAGTACATTTGGTCCTGGTACTACAGGATTTATGTCATACGTAAAAGGACATGATCAAGATTACCCAAATGTAGTATATTTACAGACTGTTATCTTAAAACGTGGCAAAAATGGTAAGAAAAGATTGGATAAAAGTGAATTATCTACACCAGTATTTGATATAAATGATGAAAATATGGCAAAAGTTATGCCAGAAGAAAAGCGTAGATATTACGTACACATTGAGCCAGTAATACCTTTTGAAAAAGATGTAATGAACATGATAAACATGGATTTTATTGGTTGGGCTCATTGTCAAGCTATATATATAAATAAACTAAGTAGAAGATCTAACTTAATGAATTCATGGCCAGAAGATAGTGATCACTATCTAAATAAAATATTAAATATTAATGAATATTTTACAGAAGATATAGCAAATGAGTACTCTGAATATGAGTTTAGAAGAAAATTTATTCACATCATACGCAAATTGGAATCAACTTTAGTAAAAAGTGCTCTTATATACATGATGAAATTATCAGAGATAGAAAAAAGAGCAATTTATGAATTATGTGCTGAAGGATTGAATATAGGTAATCCAGATATAATGAAAAAAACACAGTCTAAATTCGATGAAAGATTAACTTTTATGTATGTTTTAGGTTCTAGTCATGGAAAGAAAAACGTAGAAGAAACTATTATAGAATTTGAATAATTAAGGACGTTTTATGAAAAAAAATAATACTAAACCATTTCAAATAGTAATGAATGAACGGGTGCATCAGCTTCTTAAGGAACGTGCGCAGCAACAGCAAATGCCGATAGGAGAGTTCATATTAAACCTATTAGCGTCATTGGAGCAACGGCTGGAGAGCTACAAAGCAAAATATGGTTTTGACGAAATAAGAAGCGATAAAGTGGATGCAAAACTTATTAAATTTTTGATGATTAAAGATGCCAAGGGGTTTACTCCAGAAGAAATTACGTTAAAACTGGAGCAAATGAAGAAGGAATTTGAGAGTTCAAAATTTAAACCTCGGATAACTCTTATTGATTAACATCTGTAGTAACTATTTTAAGGAATTTAACAATGGATAAAACCAAACCATATCAAGTAATTTTGAGTGAGCATGTACACAAAAATATTAAAGTAACAGCTAAGAAACTAGGTATAACAAAAGGACTTTTTATTCAATTTTTATATGTTTCACTAGAAGATCGACTTACAAAATACAGGAATAAAATTGGTTTTTTAGAATCAGCAAGAAGCGATGAATTAGATGCCAAGTTAATGAAGTTTATAATACTTAAAGATTCTAAAGTATTACCGGTAGATGATGAAGTTATATTAAACAAAATTAAACTAGATTATGAATATTTAAATAATAAACCAGATTTTACTTTTGTAAAATAGGATTAAAATAATGATTAAACGTATATCAATTTTCATTGTTATAATATTAGTAATAGTTACAATATCTGGGTGTAGTCAAAATGCTATATTTAATGGTGTAGAATATAAAACACATGGTCTTATTAATAAATCAGAGATCAGAAGTCCAAATATAAGATATAAAATAGTATGGGGTAATGTATTTTTAGGTATTATATTTGCTGAAACTATAATTATACCAATATACATTTTTGGGTATGATCTCTATGAACCTATAGGAGTTAAAAACTAATGCATAGTTCAATATATTTTATTTCACAGAATAAAAAATATAATTCATTTATATCAGAAGATACTGTTTTTAGCTTAATGACTTCATATGTTGATTATGTAACAATTGATTCTGATCAAGAACAAAAAGATAACATTAAATGGTTATCTGAAACATGTCCAGAATTTAAAATAAAATCAAATTCATTTACACTTACTGAAAAATCAACCAAAAAATTAAGAGATGATATTTATAGAAATAGAAAAAATAATATTGAAACTATATTAAAAAAGGATTTAACTCTTCAAAGTTTGTATGAAATAGCAGATGCAGCCAAACCTAAATATGAAATGATGTTTATGCATGAATGTAATAGTCCTATACATGTTGAAGATTTTATTCTAGAGCATCCACCATTAGGAAAATACTACATTCTAAAAACTTATGATTATCATTTTTAGAAGGAATTAATATGAAAAAATATAAAGTATGTTGGTCTAAAGCTTATTACATGTCAGGAGAAGTAATTATAGATGCTATTGATGAGGACGATGCATTTCAAATAGTAGATTGTAATATTGGTGATTATGTAGGAAATATGCAATATAGTCCAATAGACAACACAATAGATAATATAGTAGAGGTGGATGATGAATCTACAAGATAAACTTAATAACAATTCTTATGATATAAAATCATTTTTAAAACCACCAATTAAACCAGAATTATCTACAAAATTTCCAAGTATAGAACAAATTCAAGTATATAATGTTCGTATTTATGATTATGAGAAAGATTTTAAAAAATATCAAGAACTACAAAGAAAAGAACTTGGTTTAAGAGATGAAAAAAATCAAGAATTTATGAAAGATCTGTTTAACTATCATTTTACAAAAGATATTCAAATAAAATACTCAGAAATACTTAACTCAATATATCGTTATGCACGTAACACTGGTACATCTTATACACATATAGCTTCAATTTTTAGTGACATGATGCCTATTTTTAATGTAATAGTAAAATAGACTAATAAAAAAGGAAATACACCATGAAATGCTCATATTGTAATGAAATTATAGGTAATGATGAACTTGAATGCAAAACATGTTCTGAAGTATATATTACTTGTTCTTATTGTAAAGAAGAATATCGTTTAGGAAGCATTGAAAAAACTAGCAAAGGAGTATATCTTTGCTCAGAATGCTGGGGAAATGCACCTAGATAATATGCACTTTAATTATTTGGAGGAAGTAATATGTTTGATCCTGGAACAAAAATAATTCTACTTGATAGTTCACATCAAAAAACTATTGGTCCTAGAAAAGGAAGTATCGGATATGTATCTAATTGTTCTGATACTAGGGTATTTAATCTAATAGGTGATAATTTTGAACCTTTTAACATAGTATCAACTTTTTGTGAAGTATTTTTCATTAGATATGGTTTTGAGGAAAAAAATAGACTTGAGAAAAAACATATTATATCTATAATTCCTGTACTAAAAAGAAACAATAATAATGAATTAAATGTTGCAAAAATAATTAAAAATTTTCGTAATCAAATAAATTCATCACAATTATGGAATAGTTTAAGGGAATGTTATAATGCTTCTGTTAGTGTACCAATAGTATTAGCTACACCATTTAGTTGTGATAGAACTGATTTATTAACATGTAATGAACTTGAATTTAAAGCATGGATTAATTCATACGCAAATAATGTTAAAATGGAAAGATTTATAAATGGTACACTACTATCTACACATTTTAATAAGTACAAAGATCCAGAATTTAATTATATGGGTATATGGGAAGATCTTCGTTATATTACCATAGATAAAACTTATAGAGCAAACTATATAAAAACATGGATGGATAATATAGATGGAAGAAAAGATTGTATTTCAATAATTAGAAAATTAATATCAACTCAATCAAAGATTAATATTAGGAAAATAATAGAAATCAATAAAGAAGTACAAATTGTAGGTATGTATGAATTTCCAACAATAATATATGGAACGATAGTACCATTCTTATACAATAAAGCAATATTTAATTCATTTATAAATATGTGTTATGGGTGGGAAGTAGATGAAATTACGTTAGTGGTAAAGGACATCGAGTCTTTAGTTTCAGAATGTTTATTGCTCTCTAATAGTATGATTTAATAATAAAAGGAGTATTGCATGAAAATTGATACAACAGAAGGTTCAGCAAAAACTCAGAACCTGGTTAATGCTATTGTTACTCAATTTAACGCAAGAACAACAACAGAAGGTCGTAAACATGGAGTAGATTTTGGTATTTCTTTAAGTACACTTATCGATGAGCATAATATACTTTGGTTGTCTTTTTCTAGAGATGGAGAAAGACATGATATAACAATACCATTACCATTCAGTGTCGGAGGAGTTCAATTAATAGAACAAAGAGAAACTACTCGTGCAGTTAGCCCTTTTTGGATAGAAAAAGAACAAAGAGAACTTGACTACTTATCAATCATGTATTACATTGTTCTGGATAAGTCTAGTGGTCTTGTATCTAAAGAATTGGTAAGATCAACATCATATCTTCAACAAATGATTTATGGTTTTCAAAATAATAATGCGTCTATTATAGCTTATCGTTTTCAAAGAGCAATTAACGAAATAATTGATAAGATGCCTTTACATGAAACTTTAATGAATAGCTATATTACTAATAATAGACTAGTAATCATAGATCAGGCATTTAATGACATACAGTCACCAGAATGTAAACTAGAATATCAGGTAGAGAAAGCTAAAAAGTATTTCGATAAAGGATGGACTACAATAGGTTTAGCAGATGGAACAATATCAGATAAAAATTATATTTTAAAATCTGATTTAAGAAAATTATCACCATTCGCTATGCGTTATCATAATCCACAACGAAATCTTTACTCTACTCTCGGAATGAAAGGCGATGAACTTCCAGCAATACGTAGTCGTTCAATGCAAAATTTAGCAGATACCGGTATTATACGACATGGTTGGAATTTATTTACTGCTTTTGTTGATATTCCAGATGTGTTTGAAGATCAAATTATGGTAGATAGATCACATACTAGTAAATTTATAAATGGTGAGCGAAGACATCAAATTTTTGGAACATTACTGGTAAAAGAAGGTCAATCTATTAAAACTGGAGATTACTTAGGTATATCACCGGATCAACAACCAATTATATTTGGTACTCACTGTGAGTCAGCAAGTATTAGCAGAATTTCAAAAACTGATATATCTGTAGGAGGAACTTCAACTCCAGTATTTAATGTAATTATTAGTTATCAGAGATTTTTTAAAGACGGATTTAAAATTACTAACCTTCATGGAAACAAGGGTATCATTCGTATAGCTGATTTAGGATATGCGTATGATCCTAGAACAGGAGAGCCACGTAAAATAGATGTCATTGTAGGAGCCAAAACAATAGGTAAGAGACGCAATTATGGACAAGTGATGGAAGCTCTTACAAGTTGCATTCTTGAACCAAATCAAGATAATCCTTTAGTTATTGATGATAATTGGTCTCAACCAATGAATCAAATTGAAGATGGTCTTGAGAAAAGAGGTTTTAGAAGAGATGGTACGTGGGATTGTGATACATATGCCGGTGAAGTAAAAGCTGTATGCGGAAATGTATTCTGGGGATGTATAAAAACTCCAGAAGATCAAACATGGAAAGGTGATATAACAACCAGATTAGATGGAAAGGATGTTAGATTTGCCGGATTGAAATTTTCACATGTAGAATTTCGTGCTTTAGAAATTCATTTTGGAAGTGACAATGCAGTAACAACAGAAGTAATGAGTTATGTTCAAGGTACTGAAAACATAAGTGAACTCTTAAAAATGCTGCGTACAAAAATTGGTCAATATCCAGATAGTCCAGTATTAGATATACATCAAGTAAAACATATAGACCAAATTCATGGTACTATAATATCAGGTCAGCACATAAGTGGAACAGTAGTAGATGAATATTTCCATCCTGATGGATTTTTATTTAAACTTCCTCTTCCATATCAAAGTTTATTGAATATAGAAGGAGAAGTTATTCATGAGGGATCGACATTAGTATACGATCAATTTCCTGTAGATCAAAAATGTAATATTAGTGAAATATATACTACTGATAGTATATACTTTCCTATGGGAATTCTTCGTCGTTGTTGGAGACATGGTACTGGTAAATATGGTTTGAGCGAGATCGGAGTATTATTGAATAATGTAGTAACTATGTCTAATAATTTAATTGCTGATTTTGAAAATCCAATTAGACATAAAATGTATTACAAATCCATACATGCTTATTTTGACAAATTAGCAAAGATGATGGGAACAAAAAATGGTGAAATTTCTACACATGCTATGTCAGTTAGGTATCCTTTTTCAGTTAAAGCAGTTGCTGCTTTAAGCACAACTCTACCAAAGAATACCGTAGAAATTCATCGTGATATGGCTAATGCTCTTAAAGTTGAGAATGGTGATGTAGTAATAGCTGAAAGATTTCCATGTCTTGGATTTATGTCTATACGTATGCAAAAAATACACATTACTGATGACCCAATGTGTAAGTATGTAATACGTGTAAGTGATAATAGTTTAGTATCTCAGAATTTAGATTTTGATGGTGATGTTTTATACTTAGCGTCTTTTCATACTAAAGAAGCAAAAGACATACTTCTTAAAGAATGGACTAATCCTAATAAAACATGCTATTCAGAAATTCAAAAACTTAACGAGCGAAAGGGTAAGCCACACATAAAAGAATATGGTCTGTCAGATTTCAATATTAAACCTTTTAATAATATTACATGTGATGAGCATGCTTTAATTGTAGAAAAGAATACTGGAGTTAAAGCCCAAACAGGTCCAGTTATATCTTTAACATATAATATTATGAGAATTGTTGAAAATTCTGAATTAGCGAAAGATCATAAAACTAAAGTCGATATTGAAGTATTCATTGAAAAGGCAGCACAGTCTGTATTTGAACAAAAACATGGTGGTAAATCGTTGTATGAAATAGTAATAGATGGAGTTTGTACAGCGAACGTAGAGATGTTGGTTGAGGTGGGTTTTAAACGAAGCACAACACAAAAGTTGTGTGATCTGTTTACAACACGTGCTAATAGCCTAGGTATTTTTGATCTTAACAAATTTCATCAAAAAGCTAAAAGTTCTGGTGGAAGTAATTTAATAAGTAAAATTGTTAAGACTCAAAATCGCATCTACTTCGCAAGTAGATCTCAGCTTGAAGGTATAGCATTATTAAAGTATCTTGAAGCTCCAGCTGTAGATATTCCGAGTAGAATGTACAAACTGTCAACATCTGTAAAAGTTAAACAAAAACAAACAGTTCTGGAAAAATCAGTTGATGAAAAACAAATGTCATCATTAAAGCATAGCGATTTTAGAGATGCATGTGAGTCAATGTGTCAAATAATTGATGCTATGATTTAAAATTAATAATATAAATGGTAACTCTAATTACTTAAAAAATAGTTAGAGTTATCATTATATAAAAGGAGATTATAAATTTTGCAAGAATGCATATTTATAGATAACAAAATGATACTTGTGGGAAGTAAACTCGTTGCTAATAGTAAAGCTGATAGACGTGGAATTTGTCGAAACAATGAAGTAGTAACAGTTATAAAAATAAAAATAGAAGACCATATACCGTACATTGGTGTACATAGTGAAAATGAACACTCATTGTGGGGTACTCTTGATGGATATCTTGAAGATAAACATGGATTATGGTTAGAAGGAAATTCGTTATTTAGTTATTTTAATATTATAACAGATAGCATTACTATTGGTAAAGATTTTAATTTCAAAAATAAAAACCTTAAAGGAATGGATTGTAAAATATTACATCAAGATAAACGAAATAATCAATATTTTGTTGAGTTTTTAGATAATATAGGAGGAGGTAGTGCTGATGGTCTAGGAAAATCTGGTCACTGTGTGGCTATTCCTGGAAATTTATTAGAAGTTAAAGAAAATTTAACAACAAATAAATTTAGAACAAGGAATAAATTATTTGCATTGGATACATCAGATATGGAACCTAATCAAGAAAATAATACCTGGATTCCTGAAACTGATGAAAATCCAAATTTTTTAAACCAATTATCAGATAGTACTATGGAAATACTTAATAAATCAAAATTAAAAATAATTAAAATTGAAAATGAATGTGGTTTGACAACATTGATAAACTGTGGTATAGAAAATACTAATTTAGAAGAAGTTCTTACTAAAGCACATGATAAAGCAAGATTTAAAACAAAATTAAAAATGAAAAAAAATTATCCAGATGAACGTTTCAAAATTGATGCATCAGATCGACTAGTGTTAGATACTGAAGGTGAAGACTGGAGCGAGGAAGAATATAATTCACGCAGTACTTATGAAGACAGTGAACGTGAATTACAACAACTAAACAATGATAATTTCTAAAGGAGTAGATTATGGCAGAAAAGAAGAGTTGGAGAGGTATTCAAACAAATATGGCTGTATTTCAAGGTGAAATTACTGCAGATCCAGTATTCAACGGAGATTATGCGTTTCTAACATTGAGAACAGTAGTTGTACAACATGATCCTAATGGTCAATTTACTGAAGTTGATCAAGATATTCCACTAATGGTTGAACCAGGTGGACCAACTAATGTGGCAAAAAATCATATTAAAACTGGACGAAAACTACAAGCATGGTGTCATTACAAAAGTTGGTCTGCTTCTGGTGCTATGCAGCATGCTTTTGTTGTCAGAAAATTTGATCTTGGTGATAAACCATATGAAGGTCCAGCTCCTGGAAGTACCCCGCCTTTACCTAGCTAATCTTTTAACTTGGAGGTTAGTATGTACGTATGCTAACCTTCAACAAGAAAGTCCGGGCAGAATAAATTTTTAAGGGGAATTTTCATGGGAAAAAAGATAGCACTTGGTTCAGCAATGTTAGATAGTACAGCTATTATAAGTAACAATCCAATATCTCTTGAAGAAAGAGTTATAATTTTACAACAACAAGTAGAAGATTTGATAAAAGCTTTTCATATAATAAATGGTGTTAATGTTAAAGATTCAAGGCGTAGAGAAATACACGAAATAGATACAGTTAATACCAATAAAGATGGTATTCCAATTGGAATAAGTTTAATGGGAGCATCTATTAAAGGTGGAATACGTGTTTTAACTGTTAATAACGATGGTTATTATATAGGGATAACAAAATATGAGTCTTTGTCGGCTGCTGCTGAAGCTGTTAGTGGTACTAGACGTAGTGGTTGGACATACTGGAAAATACCAGATGGCAGAACAATAAAAGAAGCATTTGGAAAAAGGTAAAAAAAATGAGTAAGCACAACAAATTTGACAAATTCAACAGAGATAAATATCAATATACTAAAAATGAATTTATTAAAGTTATTTGTAATAAATGCGGTTTGTGTAAATCCACTGTTAACCCAGAATTTTGCTATGAAAGTGTGTATAAAGATAATCCTAAAAAAACCATTAAGGTTATATTAGAACAGCTTATAGAAATGAGAAACTGGCTAATAAATTCAGGATACACTATAAATACATGCCCGGACGAACATATTCAATACATACTTCAAACTATATTCTGCGCTTCAGATTTTTGTGGACAGTTACCAAAAGACGACCATCAGTGCAAAAACATTGATGGTTGTCTATACGCTTTTAGACATCAAATAAAGAATACTAATGCTAATAATTTAATAATATTTAATAACAAGTGTAATAAAATCTTAGATTTTAATAAGTTTAAAACTAAACAGAAAAAAAAGATAAAGAAAATTGTTCATTTACCTACTTTTTTCTGTAATAGTAGCTTTAAAAAAGAAATAGGAGAAATTCTGGATGGAGATAATCCTTGAAAATAGAATAAGATTAAAGAATCCACCAGATATTTTAAAGTACTTACTGGTTGAGAAATTACGTATTCCTAATCCTAAATTTATAGAAGCACAATCTTCAGGACGTAGTGTTTGGGGAATAGACCCAGTTATAACTAATTTCATAATAATGCCTGATGATAGTATGATAATTCCTAGAGGACTGAGACCATGGTTAGTTAAGAAAATAAAAGAACTAGAAATAGAATTCACATTAATTGATAAACGCACTATATTCAATCATGTGAGCATTGATTCATCTTTGATTAAGTACAGACCGTATCAATTTGATGCAGTCCTAAAAATGATCTCAGACGCTCCAGAGGGCATTTTGGTTGCACCAGCAGGTAGTGGAAAAACAATAATGGGATTAAGTTTAGTTCCACTACTAGGACAACCAACTTTGTGGTTAACTCATACAGGTCCACTCGCTGACCAAGTAATTGAAAGAGCTAAAGCATTTATTCCAGGTATAGGAAATATAGGAAAAATTGGTGGTGGAAGTTGGGATATAGGAGAAGTTTTAACTATAGGAATGATTCAAACATTAGTAAAAAATCCAGAAAAGTTAATAGAATTAAGAAATACTTTTGGATTAGTAGTTCTAGATGAATCACATCATTGCCCATCTAGAACTTTTATAGACGTAGTATCTCATCTAAACCCATATTATATGTATGGACTTACAGCAACTCCATATAGAAGGGATAAATTAGAGAAATTAATGTTTCAAGCTATGGGGTTAACAACAACTATAATTCCTATAAAAAGCGTAGAAAAACATGGTGGTATTATAATGCCTGTAGTGTATCAGAGAGTTCTGCATTCTAAAACTGTGGAAGGTAATGATATTCAATACATTCTCAATAAACATATTGTACATAATTCAAAAAGAACATCAATAATTGTGGATGATATTCTTCGTGAAGCCAAGAGTGGACATTTTTGTATAGTCATAAGCGATAGACGAGAACATTGTGAAATAATTTATAAACAAATATCTGATAGATGGGAAAAAACAGGTATTGCAACTGGTAGATATAGTAAAAAGTATGTTCAAGAACAGGTAGCGGCATTTAATGATGGTAGAATAACTACTTTAGTAGCAACTTTTGCTTTGTTAGGTGAAGGCATGGATGTGCCTTTTTTAGATAGGGCATTTATATGCATGCCTTTCCGTGCTGAAGCAAAAGCTGAACAATTAATAGGAAGAATACAACGTTTTTTTCCTGGTAAATTAAATGCCATTGTATATGATTACGATGATATAGATATAGGTGTGGTACATGACCAACTTGTTAGCAGTAAACAAGGAAGAATGAGAGTATATGCAAGATTAGGAGTAAAAGTAGAATCTCATTAAAGGAGTAATATGGAATTAAATATTAATACATCATTAACTATGGATAAAGAAATTGGTTGGAATGATGAATATGAACATAGAATAATTAGAATTCCTCTTATTTATAGAGAGAAAAATAATTTAAAAATTGGAGAATTTTTATATCTAAGAACAATGACCGGTAATTTAAAAATGTTTAGAATTGCTGAAGCCTTTAAAGAAGATGTAAAAAGAAATCCATATAGTGCATATGTAACTACTGAAGTAAGTAACAGTCTATTTATAAAAAATAAATGTTCAGAAGAAGTGGTAAGAGTTAACAATATAACTTTAGGTTGTGACCCAGAAGCATTTCTAGTAAATAAAAATACAAATAGTATTGTTGCTGCTCATAGATTCATGAGAAAATATGGTGATGTTGGTCATGATGGGTTACTGCTTGAGTTTAGACCTAATCCAAGTATATATGCGGAAGAAGTATGCGATAACATATGGAATTTAATTAAAAAAGCTCGAAATATGTTAAATGTATATGCAGAAGGAAGTCAAACTTTAATTATAGCTGGTTCTGCGTTTAATGGTCTTACTGCCGGGTTTCATTTACATTATGGAATGCCAGCAGGACTTTTAGGGTATCGTCCAAATTCAAATATTGTAGCAAAACTTATGACATCAGCATTTGATTACTATGTTGGTGTTCCTTCTATTATTCCTGAAGGTAATGTTGATGTATCAAGAAGAACTACAAAATTTGTAGAATACGGTAAACCTGGAGGATATCGTTTAGATAATAGAACATTTGAATTTAGAATGCCTGGAGGAATTAATCTAAAACATCCAATACTTACACGTGGACTACTAGCTTTAGGTTCAGTTGTAGCTGAGGATGTTGCAAGTAGAATTAATACTTGTACTAATTGCTTTACAAACTTAAGTGAGATGTTATCAGAAACAGATTTAAAACAATTATATCCAAATTTACCAGATATGCATACATTTTATAATATTATTTGTAATACTGATATAACTCCAGCTATTACACATCTTGAGCAAATAAAACGAGATGTTAAACAGATGGTTGGTTATGAACAACGAGCTAAAGCCGTTGAATCATATTTTAAATGTATAGAAAATAATTTTGAATTTGGAAACAATATAGAACAAAATTGGGGAGACTTTTACAATGAGGAACAGCAAAGACAGATGGTCATTTTATAACCTTCCTTCTAGACCAGATTTATCTGCAGAGGATGTTTTGTATTGGAAAAACACACTCAAAAAGATTATGAAGATAGGAATGGAATTTGAATTTAATTTACCAGAAAAGAAAAATGGATCTTGTAAAGGAGATAGTAATACGTGCCCATGTATAAGTTTATCCAATGATAATACCTGTTGGAAAACATGTATAAATATAGACATATGTAAAAATGGTAATAGAACTACTGAGCTTTGTGAAAATGTTGCTAACACATGCGAAAATAATGACTGTAAAGAGTGTAAACATTTTTCTCCTAAATGTGTTGGTATATATTGTACAAATTTTGTAAGTTATTGTTATACATGTGAAAATTTTAAAACTGATTGCAAAGAATGCAAATTTAAATATGATCCAAATAAAAATCCAGATAGTATTAGAAAAAGTTTGAATGATGATTTAAAACCAACTAATTCTTATGGTCAAGTTAGTACAAGTGGTGTACATAGTATTACTACTGATGGTTCTTTGTTAGGTAAAAAGGGAGCTGAAATTATTACAGTAGGTAGAAGAGTTGATTATTGGGAGTTTTATAAAATGGCTAAAAATATTATTAATTTAGCCAGTAGTCGTGGAGCATATTTAAATGAGCGTTGTAGTACTCACATGCACGCTTTAGCAAGTTATTATGGTAAGATTGTACCAAATCAAGATAAAGCAGGAATACCGACTAGAGTAAGTGAAATGGAACGAGATATGCCAGAAATAATATTGGCTAATCTACATCAGTTAACTAGACGCTATCAAAATGCTATGACTTGGATGGTAATGGGTTTAGATGATCCAAAACAGATGACTCGTTGGGAAAAATTTAGAGTAAGTGTACTTCCAATTAGTGCTGTTATGAATCATATGCGTGATGTACAGGAAAAAGTATCTAGTAATTCAGGTGGTAATAAGTATGGTTGGATTAATTATAATCAAATAGAATTTGCAGAAACTGGAGATATACGTAGATTTCATGTAGAATTCAGAGCTGCAGATGGTATAATGAGTCCAAGTGCTATAGCAGCAATTGCATGTATGTATTATGCGCTAGTTATAAAAGCTGTTGAAATTTCTAGATATGGTGTTGTTGAGGTTGGTGATCAAGCATGGCTTGAACAAACTCAAGAAGTAAAATCTGCTTTACTAAACAATATTAAAGGCTATCAAGATGGAGATAGGTTTTCAGATACTAGTAATCTTAATCAATATTATGATATTCTTATAGGCGAGTCATTGGATTTAGTACGGCAATTAAAATCAATTCTTATAAAGATAGGTCCAGCTTATGAAGTATTAGAAAAACTTGCTGAACGTCCATGTGCTCTTCGTAGATGTGATGGTCAAAGTTGGGAAGGAATTGAAAAAGATCTTGAAGTTATTATGAACGAAGAAGGAAAACTGGATATTGCTTTGTCTGAAATTGTAACTCTCAATCAAGTATCAGAATGCAAAGATATAATTGAGTGGGTTCAAGTTACTGGGCAAGTATTACGAAAAGATTCTAACCTTAGCATAGATGAAGATAATGCTACTATTGAGGATATAATTCGTAGTTTTGTAGATAAAAATCGTGAGGATGGTAAACTAGTTTGGTCTAATAAAATCGGTGCTCCGATTATGATATAAGGAGAGTTTATGTGTGCAATTTTCGGAGTAGGATTTTTGAAAGGTCATACAGTAAATAATAGTGCTTTAGTTCATAAAATGGTAAGAGCACTATTTATGCAAAATATGATAAGGGGTAGAACAGCATCTGGAATAGCATGTGTTTCATATGATAAAATAGATGTTATTAAGAAAAATGTTTCAGCAAAAGTATTTATTAATCTACCAGAATATAATGAACTGGAACTATCATCTATTGTTTTAAATAATGATTGTATAGATAATAATCAAGATCAACTAAAAAGACCGACAATGTCTATTATAGGGCATTGTCGCCTTAAAACAAAAGGCACTGAACTTGACAATAATAATAATCATCCTATTATATGTAATAATGTAGTAGGAGTACATAATGGGTGTATTAATAACGATGATGAATTATTTAATACTTATTTAGGCTCGATACATAGAAATGGTGAAGTAGACAGTGAGATTATATTTTCACTAATAGATTATTTTTCAAATGAAATGATTATACATGAATCAATACAACAAATGTCAACACTAACATATGGAAGTTTTGCTTGCGCTATGGTTCATAAAGAACAACCGCATATTGTATGGCTATTTAGACGACATAATCCATGTGATATCATATTGTTTGAAGATATAGGTTTAGTAGTATGGTCTTCTGAAATGAGTTTTATTAAAACTGCATTGAATGGTTTAATAGGCGATTTTGACAATAGTAAAGTAATACAGTTTCCAATAAATTCTGGTATTGGAATAGATTTAGCAAGAAATAGAATACATCATTTTAAACTTGATATACCATTTACTACAAATAATGCTATAATGTATTAAATTATGAGGAAACGACATGAGTTTAACTACATTACTACTAGGTATAAATGAAGAAACAAATTCAATGCCAGCTATACTGATAAACAATTTAGGACAACAGATACCTATATACACACCATTTGTTGTAGAAGATCATTCTAATATTTTTAAAGGAACTCTATATTTTCCATCTTTTAAAACAGATAAAAAAAAGTTTTCCTTTAATAAGAGTTCATTTTCAATAATAAAGAATAATGGGATAGTACAAGATAGGCGTGTAAAAACAATTACTGAGTTTGAGTATAAAAAAATACTAAAAATTAAAGAATTTATTTCTACTAAAGGAGCTGTTACTTTTATAATAGAAGAACCTACAGCAGCTATAGATTTTTTAACCAACTTATTTCATCTTAAAAAAGAATTTTTGTATACTGCATTTTATGAAAATTCTACATTGCCTTCATATGATCCTAACTGTACTTGGGAATCTGGAGAATTACTAACTCTTGCTGTAACAATATATGATCTTTCATATGCTATTCCTATTTTTAATAAAAAAAAATCACAAGGAATGGCATTTACTGTTTCATTAATATTACCAAAAGATAGTGAAAGACGTGGTAAATTATCATTCATCCACGAAATGAGTTTTGCTATGAACTCATATCCAGATAATTTATTATTAGTGGATGGTGTTAAACTACGAGATAAATCTTTTGTACATCATGAGACTGTTGATCATTATGTACAGCATATGAAATATGAAATTAGACGACGTAATGAATTACAAAAATATAAATTACAATAACATTAATTAATTTTTAGGAGGCAATAATGTGTGGACTGGTAGGAGCACTGGCTTGTGGAGAATTTGAAGAAAAAAGAATGGAAAAAATTAGACAAGAAGCTATGATATATCTAACAACAGAATTACTTCAACTTACTCAAACTCGCGGAAAAGACGCAACTGGTATTGCTACAATGTTTGCTGACTGTGATTATATGGGTTTAAAAATGGGTATTTCAGCGCAAGAATTTATATCTAGGTTTGGAAATACTGAAGAAGATTATGAAGGATACCTAAAGATATGGAGAAAGAAATCTCGTCCAGCAAAAATATCTATAGGACATTGTAGAAAACCATCAGTTGGAGGAAGTGCTGGTCCAGAAGACAATAAAAATAATCATCCTATAAAAATAGGAGATATAATCGGTGTTCATAATGGTACGCTAATAAATCATGATAAAATATTTTCCAATTTAAACTGTAAACGAGATGGAAATGTGGATAGTGAAGCTATCTTTAGATTATTGCATCATTATACTAATAATGGCACAGAACCTTTTACTATTCAGTCTATACAGGAAACTTGTAAAAGAATTTCAGGGTCTTATGCTGTGTTATCATTTAGTGGTAATAATCCGTTTCAACTTGCAGCTTTTAGAGATGGAAGACCACTAGAAGTAGCTATTATTAAACCTATAAAATTAGCTCTTATATCGAGTGAAAAAGATTTTCTTAAGATGGCTATATTTAGGTACAACAAGATGGCTAACTTATACCAAACTGGTGCATTTAAATTCATACCTCTAAAAAAAGATGATATTGAAATAGAATCTCTACCAGATGACTCACTATTTCTTTTTGATGTTAGAAAAGAAATTACTCCAGAAACCAAGGTTAAAGATTTATATATATCTGATAAAATTCCTAGAACAGATAAAATTTGGGTAAAAACAAAAGCTGTTTCTACTACAGCTATTACCAGTACTACTTCTGCTTTTGCTTCTACTCTTCCTGAAATTAGAAATAATTTAAATTATGGTGCCTATAATAATAATGCGGTAAAAAAAACGGAAGTGCTGGCTTCGACTACTTTGAAAACAAACGCTCTAACTGTGGTTGGCCCTCAATACGTACCTCAATTGACCCCGATAACTACCTATCTAGAGAGTATTAATCCTAGGAGTTGTATGGCTTGGAACAAATCTTCTGCACAATATGAGTCTGTTGTTGGTTTAGATCGTACCAAAAAACACGGTAACATTGAAATGGATTGTGACAATGGTAGTTTTATAGACGTAAGTCTAAATCCATGTGTTGATAATGGTATGACTGATTGCGATATTAAAAATAAATATGGCTATAATCTGTTATCAATTGGTAATACTGTAAGTTTTAGTCTAGATGAATCTAGTACTCCTATAGATAATCTTATTTCTGATCCAGCTAAAATTACAGAAATTATAGTTGCTGATGTTGTTGATGATAATCCTATAATAGCTGCTTATAAACATGATAAGGTTGATAATTTTCTCGCGCCGATCAAAAAAATTGACATCGATTTAGATACTCATCCTGATGTATTAGAGGCTGCAGTAAAAATTACTCAAGATCAACCTAATTTCAGTAATGATACAGAACTAGCACATGCTTTAGAGATTATCAATGAGGATGCTATAAAATGTATGGAAACATATTCATTAGCTAACAGAATTAAATCTTTTTTCTTTAAACGTGGATGGTATTCTGGATATGTAGCCAGATTGAATGAAGAAAAATGTTTTGATGAGAATAAAGGAACCAGAGAACTTTTAGTTAGAAGTCAAACTAAACAGAAATCAGCACAAGATACTATTAGAAGTATGAAATCGGTCACTAATGTATTCTGGAATATGTTGAAACAATTTCCAGAAGTAACTATAAGTGATTACAATGTAGAAAAAGCAGTAAGTAATGTATTTGAAGTAGGAAAAGAGATGAAATCTGATGTAGTAAGTAAAGTATTTAAACCAGGCGACATTCGTGAAATACCAATATTAAGCAAAATAATGGCTTCTATTGTGAATAATGAACACAAATAGAGGAGGAAAAATGGCTCGTGAAAAATTGATACTTATCCCGTCTGAAAGAATGGATTTAAATAAGAAGGAAGATAGAAACGAACATGGTCTTGTTCGTTTAAGTAAAATTGCTCGTGATGTCTTAGGCTTTGACCAAAATGTAGAAATATATCCAGATACTAAAGATGCCGAAAAAAGATTGGGTGGATCAATGCTTTTAAATATATTTCAAGCATTTTCTGAAGATATTAAAAAAGCACGAGATAGTGGGATTAGTGAAGATGAATTGAGTAGAGTTGGATTTGTCACAACTAAAACTTTTCAAAAAATAACCTCTAGTGAAGAAAAAAGATCACAAAATAGTATCTGGATATCTAATGACGTAAATGATACAATAATAGGAGCAGACCCAGAATTTATTCTCTTTAACGAAAATAATGAAATAGTTAGAGCGAATAATATTCTGAGTTATAATGGACCTATTGGAAGCGATGGTGCTATGGCTGAAATAAGACCAAAACCAGCCATATCACCTGAAGAATTAGTTAACAATATTAAAATACTTTTAGAAGATGATAAATACGTAAGTAGTATAAAAATGTATCGTTGGGTTGCTGGTTGTTATTACAAAGATAGCAACAGAGATTACCCAATAGGGGGTCATATACATATTGGAAATCCTATACAAGTTTCTAGGATTGATATTAATAAAAGAGAAGATTTTTTCAACTCTTTTAATAAAATAATAGATGAATTATTATCTATTCCAATGATAAAAATTGATGGTACTAATATGGGTAGGGCAAGACGAACAGAATGTGTTATGGGAAAATATGGATACTTTGGAGAATTCAGAACGTGTAATGGTAGGCTGGAACACAGAACCCTTAGTGGTATGTGGCTTATGCATCCGGTGCTCTCTACACTCGTTCTAGGCACTATGAAAGCCATTATTGATGAAGTATATAGACATGTAGCCGATAACAATTTTAATACTGAATATATGTATCCATCAAAATTACATAATGCTCCAATATGGTCAGAGGATTTTGATCAATGGGGAGAAATTCCACTTATTAAAGACATTGGATGTGTACAATCATCAAGAAGTATGATTGAATCATTACATAAATCTGAAGTAAGTAGAATTTCAATACGATTTTTGAAATTATGGTTATCTAGAATGCAAAAATTATCAACTTATACATTATATTCTAAGTATATAGATGGTCTTTATGAAGTATTAAAAAACAGTACAAAAACATTTCAAGATTATGATAAAAATCTTCAAAAAAATTGGCTTGAAGGAGCTGAATTTTTAAATTAATATTTTTAAATAGGGGGTAGTTTAATGGTTGACAAAGTAATAGGTAATGCTTATCTTTGGTATAGTGGAGCAACTGATGTAACAGGTAAGAAACTAGCTGAAGCTCTGGGTATGAGACACGGAGATAAAATTCCGACAACTAAAGATGTGTGTATGGTTATAGGATGGGGAACTAAAACTAAAGATCAAGTGTTGTTAGGAAAATTACCAACATTAAATCATCCTGATAAGATATCACTCAATAGAAATAAAGTTGAATCGTTGAAATTGATGGAAAGTGCTGGAGTAAATGTAGCTCCTTTTATTGGTACTAATGATTCTGAAACTATAAACCAAGTTGGGTCTAAAGTTGTATTACCAGTTATTGGGCGTACTAATTACCATCAAGGTGGAAAGGGATTTTGGAATTGTCCAACAATGACCCACGTTAAAGCTGCTATTGAAGAGGGTGCTGGATATTTTCAAAATCTTATAGAAATAAAAGATGAGTATAGACTTCATACATTTAATGATAAAGTTATATATGCTGTTAAAAAAGCTAAACGAACAGTAGCTGAAATGGAAGAAGCATATATTAAACAAGAAATGGAACGTCAAATTTCATTATCAACAAAAAATAATGAAGTTTTAGATCAAAATACCATGGAAATTTTTCTCAGACGCCAGGCTAAAAAATTTGCTCAAGATGGAGCAAATATGCTAATAAGATCTAACAGATTAGGTTGGAAATTTATACGAGTAAAAACTATCAATAAAGAGTTGGAAGATGAAGCTATAAAAGCTTTAAAAGCTATTGGTTTGAATTTTGGAGCAGTAGATTGCTGTATTGATGCTAATGACAAACCATGGATTATAGAAGTAAATTCTGGTCCTGGTCTTGAAGAAACTACTTTTGATACTTGGGTAGATACATTTCGTGAAAATATAACTTCCATACTGAATCCTAAAAGTATTTCTACTGATAAGAAAGTAAAAATTGATTCTATTCTGGCTACAAAAAATGATGATGTGGTTGGAGAAGATAAAAGAAGTTTGGTAGAAAAAGTAAGACTAATGCATGAAATGGTTGAAGCTGCCAATAATGAAGAGGCTATCATGTTAAATAAAGTATTTAGTAAAATGTTTGGTTAAGGAGTAAGTATGGCAGAATTCTATGTATCAGTATCAGAAAACGATATGGCTACTCAAATTGTTTCAATGATAAATCAGTATAATAAATGGTCTACAAAATTTTCTGCCCAGTCAATATTAATGACACCAGCTCGCTATTTTGTTGAAATAGAAAATTCAACAGTAGTTGGCTGTGTGTCATGTTTAACAGAATGTGAAGCATTATCCAAGATTCAACATATTTGTATTTTGCCTTCACACAGACGAGAAGGATTAGCTACACGATTAACAAATATAGCTATTGATAATTCTGAAACTGAATATGTATATATGACCATCCGTGAGGATAATATAGCTAGTTTAAATCTGGCTAAACACTTAGAATTTATATACATAACTAAATACTGGTTTAGAGACCATTGGACATTAACTTACGCAAGGAGAAAAAGAACATGGTAGTAGATCTGAATACTACACACGTAGCATGTAAGACAAAATATGTATATCTTGAAATGATATTGAATAAAGATTCAAAGTATGATGTTATTTCTGGAATATTTAAAGGAATAACCGAAAAAAATGGTGATAAATTTATTTTGTTACAAGGGCTTAAAGATTCTACAAACGTACTAAATATAAAGTTTTACAATATTATGACGATTGAAGAGTTGGAAGAAGACTATAAAAATATGACATATTTAACTGCTGAAGATACAGATCAGAAAACTGCACTACTTGCAGTAGAAAATTTTTATCATGATTTTCTTGTTGCAGGTTATGGTTTAGAAAATGATCCTACAATTTTAGATACTAGTAAATTTAGTAATATTCCAAAAGAATACACTGAAGAAAAACCAGTTGAAAAAGTTACTAATTCAGCATATGGAGCTGGATCTTATATTTCTCCAAGTACTCGTTATACTGATCATTCTGGTTCCTATACTAAAACAGCGATAAAAGTTGAACCTGAACCAAAGGTATTGGGCAGATCAGATAGTAAAAAACCATTAAAAACTGCTCTTGATATAATGGAAGAAAAAATAAATCAGATTATGTTAGGAACATTCAATCCAGTACTTCCAGAAACTATGGGTGAAGATTGTGATGGTAGTGGCATCGCAGAAACAATGGAGGATGAGAATTATTATCGCAATTATGGAATGTAGAAGGTAAATAATATGGTAATAGGGCATAAAAATACTAAAAAACAAATAGATGTATCCATATGTGCAGCAAATATGCGAAATACGGCTATACCACATATGCTTTTTTCAGGGGCTGCAGGTTGTGGCAAAACAACATTAGCACGCTACGTAGCCACAACTGTAAATGCACCATTTTTATCTGTTATTCCAAATGAATTAAAAGATTATGAAAGTATATTAAATATATTAGACCAACTTAATCATGAAAATTATGATGATGTTGGAAATAGAATTGGTAAAATAAGACCAACTATTTTATTTTTGGATGAAGTTCATAATTTACCTTTAAAAGGACAAGAATTTTTAGGACTAGCAATGGAACGATTTATGATTGAATCCAATAAGCCTAATAAATATTTTTGGGTTCCTCATTTTTCTATTATAGGTGCAACAACATTAGCTGGTAAATTATCTAAGTCTTTTAGAGATAGGTTTAAATTAGTTTTTAATTTTCAACCTTATGAACTTGAAGAAATGATTGAAATTATACGATATCATTGTTCATTATTAAAAGTAAAAGCTACACCATCAGCAATGATGAACATCGCAAACCGTAGTAGAGGTACTCCAAGAATAGCTGTTGGATTTATTGAAAGAGTCAGAGATAGATTGATATCTACAAACTCTGAAATAGCTACAGACTACTTAGTAAATGATGTTTTCGAAGACATGGGTATTGATGATGAAGGATTTACTATAATAGAATCAAGAATATTACAAATATTATTTGATAATTCAGTACCAGTTAGTTTGGATAATCTATCCGTTATATTACAGGAAGATAATAAAAGTATTCGTGATTTTGCTGAGCCATATCTTATAAGAAAAGGATTAATTCTAATAAGTGGAAAAGGTAGAATTATAACAGAAAAGGGAATTCAACATTTAAAGAATAATGGTAAAGCTAATCGTCTTGTTAAAAAAGAAATAGATTTTAATTACGAGAGGGTGTAATATATGACACCATTCAGAGAAGTTGATATAAAATGGGATGGGGATGATAGTAATGGTCGTTATGAAAATAAACATGGGTATAAATTTCATATCATAAATCAAACCCAGTTAAAAAAAACTGAAGACATGCCCAAATATTTTCTTGCTGATACGTCTATAGAAGCAGAAGATATTTATAACAGATTCGAAAAGATACTTAATAATTTTGCATACTCATACTCAGTTGTTACTAAAATAAACAAAGCTGATCTGTTTGGAGAATCACTTATAGGCTTAGCTAGAGCTTATCGTGATTGGGATCCAAGTAGAAGTGATAATTTTGAAGTGTATGCAAAATTTGTTATTAAGGATACTTTAAATGAATTTGTAAGAAGTAACAATTCAATAGTATCAATTCCAGCTTATATTAAAAAAGCCAGCAATAATTTGAAAAAAATAAAAGCTGTCTGTGAAATTTATGATATAGAATGGAGAACAATAGCTATAAATCAAAATTTTCCAAAAAATATGGAATCAAGTAGCGAAATTAAATGTAAAAATTTAATTAACACCATTAGTAGAGCTGCTGAACGAAATAAAATGGATTATGAGAAGTTTGTGGATAGAATAGATATTATTCCAGAAAATATAGAATATAATGACGAAGTTATAGAAGTTAACAAACGAGAAACAGAAGTACTTGAATCAGCAGTAATAGTAAGTAAACTGAAAGAATGTATGACAGAGCAAGAACTTATAATTTGCGATGGAATAATGCTTGAAAAATCTTTTGAAGAAATAGGAAAATCTATTGGAAAAACTAAAGGTTGGGTGTCTAATAAATTAAAAAAACTAAGAGAAAAAATAGTGTTAATGATGGGAGATGGAACGCTATGATGATGATAGATGTAGAAAGACTGAAATGGTTAAAAAGAGAAATAAGAAAAGTAGAAAAATCTGTTAATAAATCGAGTAATCATGATGAAGCAATAGATAGACTACTTAACTTATTAAACATATGGGATAAAATAAGAAAAAATTGTTTCTTTTTAACCAAGGACAAATTATTTTGTAAATATAGTTTAAAAACCTTAAAAGGATGCGATCCAATAAAATGTCCACTTGGTAAAAATTACGTAGTGGTAGTAAAGGATAGCATCGTGGTCATAGAGTAATATTTCGCCAAAAATTAAAATGGGCATGGAGGAAAAAATTAAAAAATCAATTTATAAAAGGAGAATTAGATGAGTACCATCGAAATTTTGCAACGTCTAGACAAAGAGACAAAAGCAGAGGTATTTGTAGTCGGTGGATTCGTGAGAGACTATTTGAGAAATAAAAATAATTTAGATTTAGACATTGTAATTAGAAATTCACCATTAAGAAATATAAAAAGATTTCTTCAAAGATATGGTACACTAAAGGAAATATGTCTATCTAAAACTAATGATTTATTTGAAATTAACATTATTTTATTTAAAGCTTTTGAAGATCAAATAGAAGCACAAATTACACTACCAAGAAAAAGTAAAAAACAAATTCCAGATTTGAATAATACCCTACGACAAGATGTTAGATTTAGAGACTTCAAAATAAATGCTCTATATTTACCAATAAATTATACATCTAAAAAAGATATAATTGATCTTGTTGGGGGTAAAGTGGATATTATTAAAAAAAGATTATCATCTAATGGTAGTCCAAATGAGCGTATTAAAGAATCTCCAATTAGGATGTTAAGAGCTATATCACTAGCAGCTCGTACAAACTACACAATTGACTATAAATTATTTGAAGCTATAAAAGCTAATGCTTCATTAATTAGTAAATGTCCAATGGAGGTTATAAGAACAGAGTTTAATAAAATACTGATGTCAAATAATCCTAGTAAATATTTATGTATTCTCAAAGATGTAGGTCTTTTAGAATACATATCACCTGAAATTTATTCATGTATAGGAATTAAACAAGATGATAGATATCATAAATACGATGTATTTCATCATTTAGTTTATACTGTGGATAATTGTGATCAAGATATGGTGCTTAGGTTGGCTGGATTATTACATGATATTGGAAAACCTGAAGCTATGGTAGAATATAGGGAAAAAGATGGTATAAGAATTTCATTTCATAAACATGAGGTAATAAGTGCCAAATTAGCTAAAAATTTTTTGCGCCGGATGAAATATGATTCTGAAACTATAGATAAAGTAATTACACTAGTTAGATCTCATATGTTTCATTTTACACGTGAGTGGACAAATTCAGCAATACGTAAATTTATACATAGAATGAATATTAGTAAAGAATATATTACCGAAGAAAATATAGGTAATTTTCCTCTATTCAAACTAAGAGCAGCTGAAAGACTAGGTAATGGATTAAAATTAATAGCCGTTACAGATAGACAAAAGGATTTTGAACGTAGAATAATAGAAGTCTATCAAGAAAGTACTGCATTTGAAATTAAAGATTTACGCATTGATGGTAATAAAATTATGGAAATTTTTAATCTTAAACCAGGAATTCAAATTGGAAATATTCTAAAGTTTTTACTTGACAAAGTTCTAGAAGACCCAAAAATTAATAACGATTTGGATTTATTGAAATTAACTACTGAATATTTACATTTTGAAAATATGAATAAACTAACCTCGTAATAAGTAGAAACACATTATTTTTTCTATTACTATTGACAATAGAAAAATGATGCTTATATTCTAAAATAGAAAAGAACATATCACTTTTGCAATAGAGCAGTAAGACTTTCGGTTACTTCAAATACTAATTGGCGTTCGAATTATAACCATAGTTAAGATGTAAAAACATGTATAATAGGTTAAAGCTAGCTCTCCTCAAAAAGCTGCAAAAGGTTCTGGGACTTTCCTAAAAGTCGCTTCGGTTTTAAAATTCCGAAATTCAAATGTCTCTCTATTGCAAATTTTTTACTAGAAATGGTGGGGTAGTGATAAGTACAGTTACTTCATGCTAAGGACTAACACTGTATTTGAAATTTCTCTTCACCGTTTAAATTTCATTACAATTATTAATTATTATACGAAAAATGGTGGGGTAGTGAGGAGTTCGGTTACTTCAATGGAAATGATAATACACTGAATTCAAAATTTCTCTCCACCGTTTAGTTTCATTACAAGTACAAGGCACTACAGTTCGACCGCTAATACCGTTCGCCATGTAACATCCCTTGACAGTGAAACAAAAAAAATAAACTAGAAAGGAGGTGTTAAAGTAAATGGCTAATGGTACTGTAAAATGGTTCAATGACAGTAAGGGGTTCGGCTTTATTGAACAGGAAGGCGGAAAAGATGTGTTCGTACATTTCTCCGCGATTAAAGCTGAAGGATTTAAATCGTTGGCAGAAGGGGACAAAGTTTCGTTTGATATTGAAAAAGGCGAAAAAGGACCCGCTGCTGCAAATGTAGTTAAAAAGTAGTATAACAGCACCATCCAGAGGTGCTTATATAAACCCGATAAGTTCTGGAGTAATCGGAAAACTTGATCACGTCCTGTTCAATAGTTCAGGTTAAAAGTAGTTGGGAGAGACCCAATGTCTCCAGTAATGGAAGAACGTAAAAACAGTGATCAACCTCTTATATCCCCCTTCAACAAAAGTTGTTGGGGGATTTCTATCCTAAGGAGTAGAAATGAGAATATTTAGTAAATACCACGACTATTATGACACGGCATTAGGTTATGGTATAGACCCGTCAATCATATACGAAAGAAAAGATGAGGATATAACTGACCTATACTCCAAACAACCATTTTTGTATGATAAACTATCAAAAATTTATAGCAAAGTATTTGATTTTAATGCCTCAAGAATTGATAATGAAGAACTACAAGTACTTTCGAAAAACTTAATTATTTTTTGTGGTAAAATATATTCGTGTATTGAGGTAGTATACAAAATTAAAAATACAAATAAAACCATAGAAAAATCTATAGAAAGTACTACAGAATTTGTTTACACATATGAAGCATTTAACAAAATTATTATCAACTATACTAAAATAAATTTAGAAAAAAATTTATCTGATTATTTCTCATACAATATGAGTAATATGTCAGCTGACAAAAGATTCAAATTGTTATTTGAAAAACAAGGAATTGAATCAAAAGATGCTACTGATCTTCATTTTAAATTAGATTCACCATTAATAGTGATGATTAGAAATACCTCCAGTAAAAATGGAAAAATATTTACCATACACAAAAATAGTTGTCTAAAGAACATAGAGTTTTATAAAATTGTTAGTCCATTTGAAGCCTTTCAAGAACTATCAATGTTCATAGGTGGTATTATGGGTGGTAAATCACCTATAATGATTGAAGTATCGGATAAAGACCGTATAGCTAAACATGGATTTGATAAATTCTCTTTTAGAAAGGATAAAAAATAAAACGCTCATGTAGTGAAACCTGGTATCACGAATACTTTGGGAGTATTAATAGCCGTTCAAATCGGACATGGGCGAAAGTTAACATATATTATGGGGGTGCCAACTGGAAAAACAAAATAAAAATTTGCATGATGCAAAACTAAATAAAAATGATGAATTCTATACAAGAATGACTGATATTGAAAAAGAATTATCTCATTATGATAAATACTTTAAAGATAAAAAAGTATTTTGTAATTGCGATGACCCTAGTTATTCTAACTTTGTTAGATATTTTGCCCTTAATTTTGAATTTTTAGGTATAAAAAAACTTATTAGCACTCATTATGAAAATGATATACCATCCTATAAAATTGAAATAGAACATAAAATAGAGGATATAAATGAGTTTGATAATGTTGAACACCTTTATTTAGCAGAAAATGGTGACTTTAGAAGTCCAGAAAGCATAGAATTATTAAAAAAATCAGATGTGGTTGTAACAAATCCACCATTTTCACTGTTTAGAAAATATGTAGCTCAATTAATTGAATATAAAAAAAAATTTTTGATTGTCGGAAGTTATAATGCTGTAACCTATAAAGAAATCTTTCCTTTAATTAAGGATAATAAGATATGGATAGGTCATAATTCTATAAAAGAATTTACAGCATACAATGGAGAAACTAAAAAATTTGGTAATATTATATGGTATACTAATATAACACATAAAAAAAGAAATGAAAAACTTACTTTATTTAGAAATTACTATGGAAATGAGATAAGTTATCCTAAGTATGATAATTACGATGCTATAGAAGTTAATAAAGTTGCAGATATTCCAAAAGATTATTATGGGGTTATGGGTGTACCAATTACTTTTCTTGATAAATACAATCCTAAACAATTTGAGATTTTAGGAGACAGTAGATATATTACAGGGGAATGTAATGATATAAATATTATTAATGGTGTGATAAAATATCGAAGAATTATGATAAAAAGAAAGGATGGTAAATGAAAATAAATTTAAAAGAAATACCAATTCAGGATATTGTATTATACAGACCGAAATTAAAAAAATGTGAAGGATATGAAGATAGAGGAGAAGATGGTGTTTATGGTATGGATGGTAGATTAAATATCAGACCACCTTATCAAAGAGAATTTATTTATAAGGATGCTCAAAGAGATGAAGTTATAAATACTATCATAAATAATTTTCCATTGAATGTATTATATTGGATAGTAAACAAAGATGGAAATTATGAGGTATTAGATGGTCAACAAAGATTAATTAGTATAGGACAGTATTTAACTAAAAGTTTTGCATTTGATTTTAAATTTTTTCATAATTTGCCTGAAGATAAACTAGATCAAATATTAAATTATAAATTAATGGTTTATTTTTGTGAAGGTACAGATAGTGAAAAGTTAAATTGGTTTAGAACAATTAATATAGCTGGCGAAAAATTATTAGATCAAGAATTACGAAATGCTATTTATTCTGGACCATGGCTAAGTGAAGCAAAAAAGTATTTTAGCAGAAGCAATTGCGCAGCATATAAAATAGCAGGTGATTACTTATCAGGAAATGCAATACGACAAGACTATCTAGAAACAGCTTTATCATGGATAAGTAAAGGTAATATTGAAGTTTACTTAGGTATAAATCAATTTAATACAAGTGCTAAAGATATATGGAATTATTTTGAAGAAGTAATTAATTGGTTTAAATTAGTATTTCCTACATATAGAAAAGAAATGAAAGGTTTACCAATAGGTGAATTCTATAATAATTTTAGTCATAATAACTATGATTCAAAAGATGTAGAAAATGTTGTAAATACTTTAATGTTAGATGAAGATGTAGAAAAGAAAAAAGGTATCTATCAATATATTTTCGATGGTAATGAAAAACATTTAAGCATCAGAAAATTTAAAGATAATATTAAAAGAAACTTATATGAAAAGCAAAATGGGATTTGTGTACAATGTGGTGAACACTTTGAAATAGAAAAAATGGAAGCAGATCATATAACCCCTTGGTCAAAGGGCGGTAAAACTGTTATAGAAAATTGTCAACTACTATGCATAAATTGTAACAGATCAAAAAGTTCTAAATAAAGGCAAATTTATGAATAGAAGAGAAATAGAAATAGGTAATAAAGTAACTCCAGTAACACCAGCAGGCTTGTGTCTATCTTCTGTTCCAACTACAGGTAAATATAAGCAGAAATATGATACTACTTGTGTGTTTACTGGAGTAGGTACAGTACTTCGACGTATAGCTACTGTAATTAACTATGATAATTGGGATGATGGATATGTTGGACTTGGAAAAGTTCCATATGTAAACTGTTTTATAAAGTGTGATATGGGTGTTGGATGGGCTGGAGAAGGAGCATTAAGAAAGGTAGATTTATATGAGTAGATACAAAGTAATATCTTTACCATCGTTTTTGGCTATAGAAGATGAGGTTCACTTTTATATGTTCAATAATCTAACTTCAAAGATAAAGATAGAATCTATTTTTAATCGCCACGGAATGTATTTTGATAGAAAAAATAATGTATGCTGGATAGAAACTAAATTTGGTTGCTGGATTATTGGTAATAGCAAACATTTTAAGTGTGAACTTGACTATCAAACATCCAATGATTATATTCTACCTAACAAAGTAATAACAGCTTTTAAACTATTAGAAAAGCATAACATACTACCATCAGAGTTAATGCTTAAATGGTGTAAACATTCTAATGCTGTAGATTTAAAAAGAACTTATCTTAGATCCAAATTACATTTTAATTGGTAATAAATATGCCACTTTAGCTAAAATAGTATAGCAAACAACTTATAATTGTTAGGATCGGAGTGCAAATCTCTGAAGTGGCACATAAATTTTATAGAGGTTAGTTAAATATCAATGCCAGGATGATGGAATCGCAGACATCCAAGACTTAAAATCTTGTGGGAATTATTCCCGTGTGGGTTCAAGTCCCGCTCCTGGTACAAGAGTTTTTATGTTGTTCAAAAGATGGGTTGGAGGTGGTATTATATGAAAAAATTAATTTTTATTTTATTATTAATACCATCTCTTATCTATGCTTTAGACTTTGGTATGGACAAATCAGTCATCAGTTTTAAATCATCATCCTCAATAACAGATGAGGAATACGATAATATAAAACAGTTACTATCAAGTGGACATATTTATACAATAAGAGTTGGAAAAGAAGCTGATAAATATCGTATAAATGATATACTAGATTCTGATGTAGGTATTAAATTAAAAATTATCAGCGTCAAAAGAATAAAAAATATAAAAGAATACAGATTTTATGATAATCTATCATCAGAATTAATAGACTATCTAAATAGGTTTGATAAAATAGATATTCTTAAACTAGAAAAAGTTAAGGACAAAGATACATGAAAAGTTTATATCATGATAAAGATGAAACCTATTTGGATGATGCCCGTAATTTAGAAGAAGAAACTGCAAATGCAATTCAACCAATTCTAGAAAAATATGCTGCCATGAATTACCCAGTTCGTCAAATTTCACAAGTAATGACTTGGGCAGTAGAGATGGTTGAAGGAATATTTATTATGGAAAGGAATGGAAAGGTACAAAAACATGACAGAAACAAAGACATCATTAATGCTTGATACAGAAAAATTTATGGTGGGATATAACTCTGCTTCATATAATGTAACTTATGAAGTATTCAAATCTGATATTGATACAACAGAAATACCTACTATTAAAGCCCATAGGTTATATAAACAAAGGGTAATTAAAGAAGCTCAGTCATGTTTTTCAGGATTTGTTAGTAGTTATTTGTCATACACTACAACAAATAAAGTAAGTCCAAATAGATTACGTTTTTTCTGTAACTATCAAAAACATGACAAGAAAAATACCCACTTAACAAAAGATGAAATAGAATTTTGGGTAGAATTATGCAAACAAAATAAATTGATGCCTGAAAATATCGGTAAAAATTTTATAGAGAACGGTATTTATGACATACATTTTGAAGATATTTCTATGGATATGATGTATGTTTATCTTTGCGCGGCTAGATATCTTCAAGAAGAGCCATTCTTTGTAAGAGGTATCATACACTTAATTAAAGATAATGGACTAGGATTTTTTACAGCATTTGGAATAGCCTCTTACTATTTAATAACTAATGCTGCTCATCATATACTTCCTATATCCAGGGATTATAGAGCTTGTATGTATGTACGTTCAAAAAGTATAAATGCTCCCAAAAAAGGAGATTTTGGTAGTTCTTTTGACTTAATTTATATTCCAAGATTAGTAAATTTCTTATATGGTGGTGACGCAGGTAAGCCTATCAAAAATATAGCAGTAATTAAACACGCTACTTATAGTTTACATTGTAATATGAAATTTTATTGGGATAAAAATTACCCTGCAACTTATATTGTTAATAGGGAAGACTTGACAAACACTGATTTAGAACCTATGTTAAAAGCTGGAGAGTTTGCAAAACCAGTGTAAATTTTTTAGTCTCTGTAGCTCAGTGAATAGAGCAAAAAACTTCTAATTTTTAGGTCGCAAGTTTGAATCTTGCCAGAGACACAAGAAAGGAAAATTAAATAATGAAAACATTGAAATGCCATGAAATTAGTAAAGGAATGAGAGTAGTATTAACTGCACCTGATAATAGTTATAATATTAATGAAACTAATCCAGAAGTTGGTACAGTGTGGGAATGTATAGGAACTGTAGCATCCTGTAGTAGTGGTAGTATTAGTGTTGTATGGGATAATGGATGTTCTAATTCTTACAAGGATAATGAACTTACTGCATCATATGAAGGAAGATGTAAATCAATTTGGTAAAGGAGTATTCTATGTTTTATACTAGGAAAGATAAAGAAAAATATGAAGACCTACAAAAATATTCAAATGCTTTGGAATTAGAATATGATAAAATTAAAAAAAAATCTTATGGTTATAATTATAATGGAGAAAAAAGTCTACAAGAATATTCCAAGAAAATAGGATTAGACTATGTTCTTTCTGTTGAAGAATTAATCGACTCTCATAGAAATTTACGTAATTCTAATATTAAAAACCTTACTGAATTTAGAGCTGTATCAGAAGAGTATAGAAAAAGAGGTTACGAGGAAGGTTATGTAAACGCAATCAATAGAGAATTTATCTCGTTTGAAAATTTGAAAAAAATGAATGTTAAAGAATTTGCTGATCACTTATGTGATTATTAAAAAAATATCTCTCTAAAAAAGGAGAAGTGAACTATGGATACAAATCAAGGTGAAATTGAATCTCATATTAATTTTATGGGTGCTAAATCATATGATATTAATTATCCCATTCTAAAATTAATTTGTATATCCTCATCATCTTTCTTTGGTGAGCCGATGTATTATAAAGGAATGAAACCAAAAAATAAACATAGTAGGAATTCAAGTAGAAATAGTCTTAGTAATGGTCAACGAGATTATTTACGTGCTACTTTAAATGCTATAGATAACTACGAGTGGAGAAATCTTTTACCAGAAGAAGCAATGGAAAAAGCTATAGATGAGGCTCTGGATTACGATCCAGAAACTACTCTCCAATGGGCTGTAACTTTGCGCAACGAAGAATTTATTCGTGCAACTCCACAAGTAATATTAATTCGTGCGGCCAATCATCCTAAGGTCCGTGGTACTGGTTTAATTAGAAAGTATGCAGCTTTGATTACTGGGCGTTTAGATGAGCCGGCAGTTCAACTCGCCTATCAGCTGTCAGCTTTTGGAAAACCAGTTCCAAATGCTATGAAGCGTGCTTGGATGGACATTTTATCTAGTGCTAATGAGTATCAATTAGCAAAGTATAGAATGGAGGATCGTGTTGTGAAGACTGTTGATGTAGCTAACATGGCAATGGGTAAAGGGTTCTACGGGTATAATTCACCAATTGGTAAACTCATGCGTAGAGAGTTAAAATTGGGTGATGATATTAAAACTTGGGAATCTATTCGTTCTAGTGGTGGCTCATGGGAAGAAGCAATAGAGGTTATGGGTCATATGGCTCTTCTTCGCAACATTAGAAATTTTGTAGAGGCAAAAGTTCCACCCAAATTGTGGATTAAAAAATTAACATCAACTGCAGAAAAGGGAAAACAACTTCCGTTCCGCTATTTATCTGCATATAGTGCCAATAGAAGTGCTTCTGGCTTTGTTCTAGATGCCATAGAAGAGTGTCTTGAAATATCATTAAACAACCTTCCTGTATTAAATGGCAGATCTTTAGTACTTACAGACAATTCTGGTTCGACACATGGTGCGCCTATCTCAGAATTAAGTTCTATGACTGTAGCTCAGATTGGAAATTTAATGGGAGTTCTAACTGGACGCATATCTGATGATGGTGTTTTAGGTATTTTCGGAGATAGGTTAGAATATATTCCTATTCGAAAAAAAGCATCAATTATGGATCAAACAGATCATGCCAATAAAGTTGGACGTAGTGTTGGCGGAAGTACTGAGCATGGTATTTGGTTAGCTTTGGATAATGCAATTAGTAATAAAGAACATTGGGATAATATTTTTATTTATTCTGATATGCAAGCTGGTCATGGTGGTCTTTATGGTAAAGGACATGGTGAGTACAAGAATTATATTTGGGGAAAATCTAGTGCTCACATCGATGTTCCTCTACTTATCAGCGAGTATAGAACCAAAATTAACTCTAAAGTTAATGTATTTCTTGTTCAAATAGCTGGGTATGAAGACACTATACTTCCAGAATTTTATGATAGAACATTTATTATAGGTGGGTGGTCTGGGAGCATACTTAAGTTTGCAAAGCGTATGATTGATACGGCAAATCAGTTCAACAAATAACATATTACTACACGTATGACAATTATAAAATCAGGCGTGTATGAATTAATTTTTAGTTAATAAATAGTTATGTAACCGACTTTAAAACTCGTTTATATAAATCACTATAAGAAATTTTAAATATTCTGAATCAATTAACTAGTAGGTTGTTAGCGTCTAACGCGGTGGAAGGTGGGAATATTATAAACAACAGAAAGTAACAATTCAGATAATTCTTTAGTGGTTGCATGTTTATATGTCATATTGTAAAGTGGTAATTTAGTACGTTTTTAAATTAATACTATGTATTTACAAAATATATTTATGCTGTATAGCCTTTATTAACTTGAGCTGGTAGAAAAATTTAATTATATCCAATTATTATTAACATTAAATAATAATATTAAATTTATTTGGGCACGCAAAAAAAGTTATAACTGGTATATTATTCATAAGTATGTTGTAATGTTATGTAGATCATTTAAAAATAGGAAGTGTTACCAATAATTGTGTAGTATGCAGCAATATGTTAGATACAAACTTTATAGCATATACCAGGACTAAATGCATCTTTCAAAAAATAATATTGAAAGACTAAATAAGGTTCGAATCCTTATAAAAGTAAAGTATCTTATACATATAAACATGTTAGTGTTTATAGGTGGAGTACGACAGAGCATATGGCTACCAGATACACGATAATAATCATGCATTGATAATTATTCTCTATTGGCAAGCATAGTAAGTTCTCAATAAGGGTCGTAGTAGTTTCAAAACTGGGGTTCAATTCCTCGCTCCACTAACGGAGGTAGTATTATGTTTTATAAATATCCTAGAACACCACACTTACCATGGTCTCCTGGAAAAAGTAATGATGATCGCGTACTTAGTGATACTAATCACTTTAACAATAAAGAATTAGTTGCCTCAATTAAACTTGATGGAGAAAATACTTCCATATATTCGACACATATTCATGCTAGGTCTACTGATTCAAAGGATCACGGTTCTCGTCATTGGGTTAAAGCTTTTTCTCATAGTATAAAACATCTTATTCCTGATGGATGGAGAATATGTGGTGAAAATTTATATGCAAAACATTCTATATACTATGAAGATTTATGTAGTTATTTCATAGGATTTTCTGTATGGGATGAAATAAATGTATGTCTTGATTGGCATACTACTATTGAATTTTTTAAAGAATTAAAAATAACTCCAGTAACAGTTTTTTCAACTGGTAGTTTAGAAGAAATAAATAAAATATTTAATGAGTCATTCAAAGATAAACAAGAAGGATATGTGGTACGTTTAGCAGATGAATTCAAATATAGTGACTTCGAAAAATCAGTTGCTAAGTATGTTAGATCTAATCATGTACAAACAAATAAACATTGGATGTACGAGGAGATAATACCAAATAAATGTATACAGAAACCTACATAACAGGAACTGGACAACGAGTTAAAGTTCATGACAAGAGCAAATGTAATGGTGAATTTTGTCCTATTCATAATCCATCAGATCATAAAATGAAAAATTATCCTACAAACTGGAGACAAGATAGATACTTAATGGAAAGGATATGCCCTTGTGGAGTAGGGCATCCTGATCCAGATGATCTAGCTTATAAAAGAAAATTTGGTTTACCTGATTCAGAAGGTATTCATGGTTGTTGTGGTTGTTGCTGTTAGAATTAAATTTTTGGGGAGTTATACCGTAGGGGAAGCGGTCGTGGCTGTAGCCCACGCGTCTCACGGCTCGGGTGGTTCGACTCCATCACTCCCCACAAGTTTATTACTATTTTTTTAAAAAAAATTAGATGGACATAATATATCATACCCTTGTCAAGGCACTCATATCCTACTAGGTAGCGCAAAGCAAATACCGAACGCATTAGAGTCAGAGCACATACGTAAGTATATATTATTATATCTAATAAAATAGTAATGGGCGTAGAGCGAGTGGGGTTGGGGTGGGCGCGTTTAGCTATCTATATGGTAGCTAAACATAAGTTTTTAAATAAAATAGTTTTATAGTTTTAAAGAAAGGAAGTAATTATGTATAATGAAGATAGAAATGCAAAATTAGTACTTAGGAGCGCCGAAAAAGACATTAAAAAATTGTTGAATATCAAAGTTGAAATAAAAACTAATGACGATTATGGTTATAACGAAAATATAGAAAATAAATATGTAGTAATTGAGGTTGCTACTAAATCAAAAATAGCAGCATTTTCTATGACAGGTCTTCCAGGTTGTTGTGGAGTATGTGTATCACATTATTCTCATGTAGCAAATCGATTTCAAGGAAAAGGACTTGGTACACTGCTATGTGGTATTAGAAAAGATATAGCCAAAACAATGAGATATAGTTGTCTATTATGTACTGATGTAGATGATAATTTACCTCAACAACGTATACTAGACAGGCATGGCTGGAAAAAAGTTCATAACTTTAAAAATATTAGAACTGGTTCTACGGTAAATATTAATGTTGTGGATCTTTAATAAACACTAAATTGGAGTAAAAATGATATTAGACTCGATTAAAATATATAAAACAATTATTAAATATTATGAAGATAATGTAACTACTCCATTTAAATCACCACATAAACCAGAATATTATACTATGACAGAATATCGTCCTGGTTATTATTTAGATGATAATTTTGTTCTTCCTAATAATACTTATCATGGTGATAAATTGGAAGGGTTGGGAAAATGATTACACTTAGAGAAGATGTAATTTGCCCTATTGCATGTGGTTCTTGCTGCATTGATTGCAAAGATCTTACTAAAGATGGTTGTGCAATTAAAGATAGAACAAAACGACCAATAGCTTGTAATGCATACATGTGTGGAGAAGGTAGTATGAAATTTAATGACATTGAATAATTTTAATATGACGTAGTGAGGATTATGGTTACTTCAACAATCTATTAAATTGCAAGGGCATAGCCCTAGAAAAGACAACCATACCCAGTTATCTCGTTATACATCTTTAAAAAATTTATGAGTGTAGTGAGTTATTCGGTTACTTCAATAACTCATACTTATTAAAAAAAATCACCGATAACAATTATCTCACTCATAAAACAAGAAATAAATTTTACTAAAGAGTAAATATAAAAATGAAAAAGTTTACGGATTTAATAAAAAAACTCACATAACGGTTAGCTTAATTCGGCTTCAAATATGGATTCGATTTTGTCCGTAGTCGTTAATAAACTTTTTCGAACTTCAAAAGGAGTTTTGCTATGGAAATACTGCAATTAGCTCATAGATTTGCTGAACAAAAATATGGCGATTACAAAATTAAATTTACTAACAGACCATATTTAAGACACTTAGAAGAAACAGCACAACTACTTTGGGAGTATACAGATGGGAATGCACCATATGACGAATATATAGCTGCTATATTCCATGATATTGTAGAAAATACTTCAACTACTTTAGATGAAATAGGACAAGATTTTGGTGGAAAAATTATGGGAATAGTAATAGAACTAACAAACAATAACACACAAATGGAGATTGAAGGAAGAGATTTATATTTAGCTAAAAAAATTAATAATTTAACAGAAGAAGCTTTTACAATAAAACTTTGTAGTAGATTAAGTAATGTAGTTGAATTAGAAAATATTGCTATTCCTAATTACTTTGTAAAAACCCAGATCAAAAATACACAGTATATTTTTGAACAACTTAATCGTACTTTAAGTGATTCACAACAAAGCTTAATTAATAGAATTGAAAGTATGCTTATGTTTTTACGGCTGAAAAGAAATCTTTAACATGAGGCTATTAACTATGTCTGAAAATGATCAATATTATGAAAGCATAAATGGTAATGATGTAGATGTGGGAGAAGAATATTTCTATGACACATATGATAGAATCATAGATACAAACAGAGGTGATCAAGATATGGATGCATTTGGAGAATTAGGTCCAGGAAGTATGGGATTTGCGTTTGCTGTAGCAGAGAGTCTTGCTGAAGATTTACACAATTCAGAATTAAATGATGATGATGATTGTAATTATCTTAAAGATGAATTTAGCTGTGAATTTAACGTAGACGAAAATACAGATAGTGAAAATTGGGAAAAAGTTAGAAAAATTTACTCATTACAATCACGACATAACGAAAGTAGTAGAATTAGACCATTCGAACAATACATTAATGATATATGTAGAGGTCGAAGACCGTTATTTGATGTATAGGTAGAATATAATGGCTAATATACAAATTATTGGGAAAAAAAATTCTAAATCTTGTAATGCAATATCCACTGAAGCTGATATACAACGATATACTGGTAAAAAAGTAGATGCTATTATAAATTATGGTTTAAGTGGAGAATATCTAGAATTATATTTTAAAAAGTATCCTTTAATTAAAGATATACCGATCATAAATAGATTTGTAGGACAATCTAAATACTCAGCAGTAAAATATGTAAAACAACATGGAATACTTGTACCAGAAACAAAATTATTTCTTTCAAAAACAGATGAAATTTCAGATTGGATTGAAAAAAAAGTTTACTCAAGTCAGGGTATAGGAATTATAGCTGCTACAAAACGAGATAGAATACTAGGTAAATACTACCAAATGATGATAAAAGATAGACTATATGAACTTAGAGTTCACACATTTTTATGGGTACCTAAAAAAGATTGGGTAGTTCATAAACGTACTGGACCTATAGATCAGATAGCTTGGAACTTTCATCAAGGTGGACATTTCCAATATATGGACACAAGTAATAAAGTATCTATTGAAGCTAGAAATATTTCTGAAAAGATTCTTAGTATAATTGGAATGTCTTTTGGAGCAGTAGATTTTATTGTGGATACCAGTATGAAGATTTATTTTATTGAAATTAATTCTTCTCCTGGGTTTTCAGAATTTAGTGAAAATATTTATTTTGATGCTATGAGAAAGTTAAAATTATTATCAGTAGATGAGATAATTAAATTTTCTCAGTAGGTGGTGATTGTAATAGATTGATGGAGAAAAATTAGTTGTGCCGCTATACACAGAGTTTTAAGTATATAAATATTATAATTAAAATACGTTATACGCTTGTCGCAACAATTTTTTGTAGAAGTTATATATTACAATCATATCATGGAGACGAGTAGGCACATCACAACGTGATCACCGAAAATTTCTGTTCGCAACACCCGTTTGTGATGGAGAAATACTCTTTTTGATTTATATTTATTATTATTTAGTCATATCAAAAACTATATAATAATTTATATAAAACTTATAAGAGTATGATCTGATCAGACATAGGTCGAGTGGGTTGGGGGTGGGGGCAGTATGTTTTATTAGTATTAAATGTCGGATTATCGTACCAAAATATTGCGATATATCCGACGCAAGTTTAAATTTTTTTCGACCGATTAAAAAAAATTGCTACTATTAACATTAGCAATGTTGATTAACGTATTTTAACCTGGTCGTCATCGCCAAATTAGATGATAGAAAATTTAAAGTATAGGTGGGAGGTGGGCTTAGGGGCAGCCAGACGAAAGTCTGCAGAATATTTAAATTCTGTACCTATAATGAGTTGCCCGCCATCATTGCAAAAGACTGGCGTTTAAGGAGATGGCAGTTATTTAGATTTGTTAGTGAATTTAAATAAACCTATTTCCGTATACGTACTGCCTTGGTGAAGAGAGTAGACTTTACTAAGCCCAAACGCGTGTTATGTAATACACGACTTCACACAGTGTTTAACAAGATAGATAATGTGTGTTGTGGGAGTGATAATCTTGTGGTAGAAGACAGGCATTTGGCGTAACAGCACACCACCTATTTTTTAATACTAAAATACTATAGGAGAAATACTATGATTGAAACTTTGAAATCAGCATTTAGGCGTAAAAAAAGAAAAAAACTAACTGAAAAAGATAAGTCAGATATTGTAATTAAAAAAATAATAAATGGTCAATCTACGGATCAAAAAGACTTACAAATTTTTGCTAACAATTCAGAGTATATCGAACAGAAATTACGGGAACTTACAGCTAAATGAAAATACAAAAAATAAAAACATTACTTTTTGGTGGTGCATTCGATCCTCCTCATAAAAGTCATTTAGATACTGCTATTGTAGCAATGGATTATCATGAATTTAGAAATTCTCCTGTAGAATTGTGGTTTGTTATGTGTAATTCAAATGAATTTGGTCATGAAGAACTTACACCAATAGAGCATCGTGAATCAATGCTAGAACAACTTACCAGTTATATATCTAATTCTTATACATATATAGATAAAAAAAGTAAGGATGGTATATATGCTTCAGTAATAAAGCTTATAAGTAAATACCCTGAAAGAGAATTCTACTACGTTATGGGAACAGACCAAGCTCGTAAAATAAGAGGATGGAGACATAGTAGAAATTTTTTAAAAACAATTCCAATTATAGTTGTTGCCAAATCTTATATCCCAAAAGCTGGACTCTTTGACTGGTGCTTCAATCCACCACATGTATTTATTAATTTTCCAAACGTAACTCACCATGAAAAAGATAATTCATATAGATCATCTAATATTAGAATGGAGTATAGAAAAAATCATAAACAAATTGATGAATTTAAGCCAGCTGGTATCTTATATGGTGTTCATAGGTACATTATGAAGCATGGTTTATATAAACTAACCTCTTAGTATTAAGAGACTCTATTATGGGCAGTAACCCATAGCTGGTGCAGTGGTCATAAACACAAAGGGATTATGGAGGTTCAAGTCCTTCGACACAAGCAGGTGCAGTGAGATCCCATTGGTATGAGTTCAATTCTCATTCTGTCATTATACATAATGGAGGTAAATATGACATCTTTCTGGATCGGAGTATATGTTGGTCTTGTTGCTGGATCTTGTATAACTTTAATGATTATTATTATGAGAGGCGGCAGTCGATAAATTATTCAAAATGGTATCTAAAAAATGTAGATAGTAAAACCATAGACTTCATATTAGTATGTGTCTATGCTATACTTTTTAATACTTGGTTATGGTTTTGTAGCTATATGTTAAATCAAACAAATCTATTTATAAAATAGACATAATTAAAATTCAAATACATACAGGACGATATAATGAATGGAAAAACAAGAAAATAAAACAACAAATTATTCATCAACATATTTAGACGCTATTGCTAATGCTTATATTTTTTATAAAGATTGGGATATTGCAAGAGATATTGTTGGTATAAAAAATTTATCTATGGAAAGTACTATTGAAACCAAAGAGATTAGTTATGATTGAAAAAAATAATAAAACTTATACTGGTATTGAAATGATATATCATATAGCATCATCAGAAAAAAATAATTCAAATGTTAATATACCGACCCATATTAACTCTTATAAAAATAGAACTGTATCTACAAGTCGTAAAGATGGAATTGTTAAATTACGTATGTCTATTAGGGAGATACCAGAAACATTAGTTACAACATCAACTGTATATTAATTGTAGAATAATTATTTTTATTTCGGGGAGAATAAATTTGAATCTACTTAAAATTTATGAATATGTCTTTGGTACAAACTTAGTTGAGTATGATAATAAATCAACTGTACCACCACAAACTACATACCCAGTAGGATATTACACTAATGGATTGTCTATAGAACCTATAGACTATATAGATTTTGTAGAGAAGAAAAGAAAACCACATCATAGAAGAAGAAGAAAAGGCTGGGAGAAATGAAAGATATTTGCATATCTCGATTTGAAAAGTTGTTGCTATTAAAAATTATTAAGAAAGTAATAGTAGAAGGATTTGAGAAAGATTTGTCTAAACTTTACGAATTGATTTATAATCAAGCAGTATCACATCTTTCTGCTTTTCCTAACTACAGTATAGATAAGTACATAATACGTTGTTTCAACAATTGTGATTTAAAAATAATAAAAGGGGGTGATAACATGGAAGCTTATCAAGAAAGAGTTATGAAGGAAAAAGAAGATTTGGATATTAAGATACATAAACTTGGTTTATTTCTATACCAAAATAAAGTATCCGAAGAAGAGACTAATCTTTTGGAAAAACAGTTAACTGCAATGGAAGAGTATTCTGATGTTCTACGTGAAAGAATTTTTCTTTTTGGTGGGGAAATTGAATGACACTTACTGGTTTTCAAATATGGATTTTAAAAAAGATATTTAAAAAAACTATTGTACAAGGATATGCTGAAAAAAATATTACTATTATATATGGGCTTATCCATGAAGCTGCAGAAGAGACATTTTATGAAGATAATTCTATGACTCTTGACAACTATCTTCGGCACTGCTTTAGTAAAAGTAGTAAACTTTATCTGGTCTCAGAAAAGAGATGGGATGAAAGTTGATATAAAAAAAAATTAAAGGAGAAAAATGAAAAAACTAATATTTGTTTTATCTTTGTTTCTACTATTAACCTCTTGTAAATGGGTTTATGCCCTGGATGTTAATAATAAAATGTATTTCTTAGGTACTAATACGATTGCTTTTCAGCAGTATGTAGGTAGTCCAGTAAACAATGGACTAATGTATTTTATAGATTACAATAACATAGTTTGTGGTGTATTTGAATACCATCAGAATGTAGGTGATCCTATTGTTAATTTAGGAGATGCTGGTGTTTTCTATCAAAGTCCTTCTGATATTTTAACATTCATCAAACCCCCATTTATTGTATTCAATCCAGTTGGGAATCCAGTGCATTAATACTATAATGGTCAGATTAATGTAACCTCTCTATACATATGGACGTAGTTATACGTCTAAATTCAATTATAGAGAGGTATTAAAAAATGACGGATTACTATTTTAATGATTGGTCTTTTGTAGAAAGTGCAACACTAAATATCATGCCTTCAACTACACTACAAATAGTTAAGGATGCTATTGCTGCAATGTGTGCTGCTGGTAAATCTATTGGTGAGATTACAGCTGAAGCTGTAAAAGTATGGATACAAAGTCATTAATAATTAGTTAGAGATAGTAAGGTTGAGTTAGATAGATCAACCTTACTACCCATTACTACTACTACTACTACTACTACTTACCGTATATTCTATGTCGTTGTGTTGGGTCAAACCATGCTGCTAACTCATAAAGCTGTCTACTATTAATAATTCCTTCCTGCTTCGCTAAACAAAGTAACCTGCATATTTCTGTATTCCACATATGGTGCGTAATTCTCAAAAGTAATAACTTTAATCTAATATTCAATATCTGTAATTTCATAAATCTCCTATTAATCCTCGCTTGAATTCTTCTTGTTGTTTCTGCTGTATTCAAACATCCATGATTTTTACTACGACTTCGGAGTTCTAATCCACGTTTTTTCCTACGTTTACTACAGAACCGGCATGTTGTTTATTATGGTATTATGGTTCTGTTTTTATGGTTCTGGTTTTGGTTTTTTTTTAAATTAAGGCGATTTTTTGTTCTACGGAACTAGCCTAAATTTTTGACCCTGAAAAATACCGGTAACCATAATTTTTTTTTATTTTAAGGCGTTTTTTCATTCTAGGGAACCGAACTTTATTTTTTGACCATGAAAATTTCCGGTAAAACTTAATCAAATATTATTTATAAGAGTGGCTTAATGTACAAATTTATGAATACAAGTTACTAGATTACTATTAGACAATCCATCTGGAGTAAGAATGTTGTTACCTAGAACATAATCATAATCATTTTTAAAAATATTATTATAACAAGTGTCTACTAGCTCAGAACAGTAAAAACTAAAATTACTAGAACTGAACGTCCAATCATATTGAGCTTTTTCTTTTACCAATTCATTTGCTATAGATAAAGCAGACACTATCTGGTTATAAGTTACGCTAGTTCGGTATAAAGCCAGACTGTCGCATCTGCAAAAATCCAAAATATCTTCTGAGTTTACTCCAGTGCCAACTGCTTGGACCACATTGTTATCACCAACATAAATTGCTGCATGGCACCAGAATGACGATATAGACATTAATATAGTATCTAAGTAGCCATCATACCGGCGAAAAAGAATATCACCTGGTTTTATATCATTAAGAATCATCCTTATTTCTTCACCTTTAATTTTGTGAAATTTTGGTTTATACATGAAATACAATGGACGCCAACAACAATATAAATCTCCTGGAAATTTAAGCATCCATTTTGGAAGTTGTAATTTAAGCATTATGTTTCCTCCTTATTATTTTATACTCATTGAATTATTAATTGTATGCACTAGTAAACTAGTTATCTCATCAAACGAAAGTCCTCCATTAAGATACACCATATTAGCTACAGCACCTAATGATTTCCATTGACCATCAGTAAATTTTTGATCACCATCTTTTCTGACTCTAACAAATATAGTCTTTGCAGGTCGTTTATTACTGTCATCAACTACTTCAGCAATTGAATACACTCCTGTCATCTTAGGAGTAATAACGTACAAACATAGATCGCATTCTTGACGCTGTTTAATCTCTTCTTTCATGCAGTCATGGGTCCAATCTTTAACTACTGGATTAAAATAATCTATTGTAAGATGAGGTATTAACTCATCACGCCATGTAGACTCATTACAAGTTCCACCTAAAAATATCTTCATGATAATAATTTCTCCTTAAATTAAAAACATTATATTACACTGGAGGAATGAAATTTGATGTATACCTAATTATATTAGATACTCTAAATTCATCTATCCACCCATTAAACAACCATCCTCCTATATTATTATCTCCTGGACTTCCACCTATGTAAAATGGATTAGATTGTGCATAAATTGATGCAGAAAAAGTAAGTTCTAATTTACCGTTTACATACATTTTTGCAGTTCCATTACTCACATACGTCATTGCTATATGATACCACGTATTTGAAGCTAATGTAGTAATACTTGATCCACCATAACCTGGATCAATCGTAACTATAAATTTATTACCATAAATATAAATTATAAAAGTGCCTGCTTGTATAGGAAGATGATACGTAGTTGCTATTATTTGAGTTGCAGCTGCATTTTTGGTTTTAACATAACATTCTACTGTAAAATTAGCACTAGCTAATCCCAAAGGTACAGTAGTTAAACAACCACCTGAACCATCAAAATATATACTAGATGTACCAATTACTGATTGACTTGTATCATATTTTGTATTACCTCCTACACTTACAACTCTGTTATATGATGATGAGTCGGTAAAATTATTAGCTCCATTAACTCCATCTCCATGTAACAATAGAGTAGTATTTACATCTATAGGTTTACTATAAAAGTTACTCATACTAATAGGTCCAGATGAGATACCGGCTAATGATCTAGCGTTAGTGTTTCCTAACGAAATTTGTGTGTTAGCTGATAATCCTAGTTCTACATTAATTTGTCCGAAGTCTATCGGACCTGAAGATTGTAATGTCATTTTAAGCTCCTTAGTAAATATATTTTAAAAATGTTTGGGAATTAAATACTATTAACTTAGTAACAGGATAAGTTGCTGTAGCTGCTTTTGTCACCCATGAAGTAAAAGGTTTTGTAGTATTATAAAAATTATTCATTCCTATAGCACCAGTTGAAATTCCAGATAATGATCTAATATTTGTATCATTTAACGAAATTTGAGTATTAGCTGGTAAACCTAGTTCAACATTAATTTGTTCAAAGTCAATTGGACCTGAAGATTGTAGTGTCATTTTTAGACCTCCTTAGTAAATATATAACTACCTTATCGTTTTTCATTACTCATCACCCAAGTCATAGTTAGTATACCAACAAAAAATCCAATAACCATTCCCATTATTAATCCTTCATAAAACATTTTTGCCACCTCCTATGTTGAATTTAATGACTGTATCTTTTGTAAAGTTCGTTACGTAATGAATCAAGTTGTGCTTCAAGTTGTTCTACTTGTCTTACTAGGCTTCTACATCTATAGAACAGTGTTATAACAAATGAGATTAATACTACTATAATACCGTATTCTATCATAATTTGTACCTCCTATATAGTAATGCTTTATACCAAGCTGTGTGCCACTCTCGATCAGTGTTAGCTCTAGCGTTGCAAGACCTACACACTGTTATTAAATTACTAGGACCGCAATTCTTTTTGTTGTAGTCTATGTGATGGATAGTTAATCCTGAATATTTTTTAGTGCATGCTGGATTAAGACACTTATAGTCGTCACGTTCTTTAATGTAATTTTTGTATTCTTTATCCTTCCAAATTGGGCAGTATGGTTCAAAAGAAATACCTCCTTTCCAGTTTGGATGACCCAATCCTGAAAACTGTATATTTTTACATGTTGGACATCTTCTTCCTTGCTGCCAATTAGACCAACTTATACTATGTATATGACCTTCAGGGCATTTACAATCTAATTTAATATGAGCGCCTATATATTCTTTAGATAATAATTCATAACCACTTTTAATAAAAGATTTTTTAATGTTCTCTAAAGTTAGTTTAATTTTTCCATAACAAATTGAGCATCTCTGACCCATTCTCCAGTTATTAAAAGTAATACTACGTTCATGTCCATTAGAACATTTATAATATAATTTAGTACTACAGTCTATATATTCTTTAGAAAATAAAATATATCCATCTTTATTAAAACATTTTTTAATATAATCTAAAGTAAATTTAATATTATTATTACTACAATACGGGCATCTTTGTCCTGCTTTCCAGTGACCCCAAGTAATATTATGCTTATGACCATTGGAACATTGATAATTCAATTTAGTTTGAGCATTAGTATATTCTTTAGATAATAATTCATAACCACCATCTTCAAATGATTGTTTAACAAATTCATAAGTATGTTTTTTACCCATCGATTCCACCATCCAAATCTATTTCACTTATGACCTCTGTTTTTGCTTTATCATAATCTACACGTTTACTAAAAACTCCCTCTAGTTCTTTTAGCAATGCATTTTTTATAGCTTTAAGATTTCCAAGTTTCATCACAACCTCATCCAACTGTCCATCATCCAAAAGTAGATTTATAGTCTTGTCAATAACACATGCTGGATCAAATTTATTGGATGATGCTAAACTCCTAGATGTAGCCTCTACTCTATCTACTATCATCAGAATAGCAGCTTCCAATCCTGTGGGTTTTGTAGTTTTATATCTAAAAGTATCCTCTACACCTTTACCAGATTTATCAAAAAAATATTGTAGTATAGATGTTCCATGATGCTGAGAAATTACTTCGATAACATCTCTTGGAAATTTGTGATCATTGATAAGTATCATTACTGAATCTGACACATGCCTAGTAATAATATTGTAACTTATACTCGGTAATAATTTTAAATGAGGGTCTTCATCATCTTCAATATGGTTTTCAGTAAAGTATTTAGGATTAAATGTTTTTCCTATATCATGGTAAGTAGCTATGACTTTCATCTTAAGTACATTCAAGTTTAAAGATAGTGCTATACCTTCTACTATTCCAGAAATTGTTTGTGAATGATGATAAGTACCAGGACACTTATCTCTAAATCTTTGTAGTAATGGATATGATGGGTCTAGTAATAGTTGTAGATCTTTAGACTCTTTGGATTCTTTATCTTCTAAATTAATACTTACAGCACGTTCTTCAGTCATAGCTACCTCCATCATTTCCTACCTACGAGTTTACTAGCATTTTGAGTATTTAAATCTTCTAGTTGCTCACCACAATTTTTACATACTGCATTTGCAAATTCAACATTGGACAGTACATAATTTTCTTTACACTTAGGGCAGTACATATTTTTACCCTTTAGGTTTGATAGTTCTTGTTTTGGTGCTGGTTGTAGTCGTCCGTTATCTTTTAGCATATTTTTAACTCCTATATTAATCGAATTTCCTCTGGCATGGTATCAAAAAAACCAGGATCGCTTCCAATTTCTCTAATCATGCCATTTTTTAAAGCCATTTTATTATCTTCAATTAGAAATTTGTATTTTGGTTTATCACCCCATATTCTTAATCGTTCTCTTATAATCCTTTGTCCTAAATTCTCAGGTCCATTTATGATACTTTTTACTTGGCGAGGGAAAGTAAATCTTAGCCATTTCATATAACCACAACGCATAAGTTCCCAAAGTAATTGGTCTCTTTTTTCTGAAAAATTATCACTTGTGGTTATATAAACTATACGCCACTCCGCATAATACTTCAAAATAACGTCCTGTATCCGACTAAAATCCCTATAATCTAAATTACAAACTAAAAGTCCGAAATCGCTTATGATGAACTGTACAGATACTCCTCTAACCATGTTCATCTTTTTAAAGCTGACCTTGAATTGACTTAACATTACACCAGTATTAATTTCTAGCTCTTTTAAATCCATAGTACTCCTTGTGTGGGGCTTTCGCCCCACTATATTAGTTAGCGGTTAAAGACACAAGTTCTTTATGTACTTCAGGTTTTTTAATTACTTCTAAGTCTTTAATATAGAAAGCAACCTTAGACTGTAATACCGATACCAGTACTGTAGCATCCAAAGGTATGGCATCTCTTAGTAACTTCAATGCTAAAGGTGTAGCTATTTCTTTTTCAATACATCTTTTTAATGGTCGGGCTCCAAAATCTTCATCTATACCATGTTTTAAAATATAAGACTTAATTTTTTTATCAAATTTTAATGTCAAATCTTTAAACTCAGTATCATTATTCTTAAGATTTTCATTAAGTTTATAAAGTTCAATGTCTATAATTCTAATATAATCTTGTTTAGATAATGAATTAAAGTGAACAATAGAGTCAATTCTATTTAAGAACTCAGGTTTAAATTTCTTTTTAATTGCTTTTTCAATTGCTTTAGTTTTCTTATCATCGGTTACTTTAGCAACATCTCCAAATCCTATAGTTTTTTTAACATCTTCAACTTCAGACACGCCTATATTAGAGGTCATAATAACTATAGTATCCTTAAATGATACCTTCTGACCTTTACCATCAGTAAGTCTTCCTTCCTCTAGAATCTGTAATAACAACTCATGCACTTTATGACTAGCCTTTTCTATCTCATCAAAAACAACTACGCTAAACGGATTCTCCATTACTGCATTTGTAAGAGTGCCTCCTTGCTCAAAACCTATGTATCCATTTGGACTATTATGCACAATAAAATCAAGTACATACGATACATCTTCCTCTACTGCTAAATCATATACTTTACCGGTATAGTTTATTATATCTATCTTTTTTATTTGTTTATAAATATAATTTTCATCAGTATACTCGTATAAATTTGTATTTTTTAAATACTCTTCTGTCACTTGACACACTGGATAAACTAAAGTATCTCCGACTATTAAATCTTTAGCTTGAACCCATTTTAAATTATTAACATTAAATTGTTTATTATCTAAATTAGTTTTTGATTTTATAGCAAGTACTTCATGAGTTTTAGTCATGGTTTCTGAGATATTAGAATTTACTGTGGTGATTTCTATCATTTCACCTTTTTGATCGTACTCATGAACAAATTCTACATTTCTACTTCGACCTTTATGAGTTATTACTTTATCACCTATATTAATAGTCTCAATGTTTTTTCTTTCTCCACTTTCCATAAGAACTTTAGTTCCTGGAACAAAACATCCAATTAATTTAGAGTACTCGTGGTCAGAAGAAAATTCTGAACAATCAATTGTAACTAAATTATCCCTGTCTTTAATCAATTCATCTGCTAGAATCTTAGTTGTGAGGCTTTTACCAATACCCGTTGAGCCTGCAAATAAGAAAGAGCCTATTGGTTTTATAGGATCTTTCAACCCAACACTAGCCCTCTGAACCGCTTCTACAATTTGGTCTACCGCAGAATCTTGTCCTATAACAAACACCTTCATAGTGTCATTGAGTTTTAAAAGATCATCTTTAGACACGTCTTTAAAAGTTTTTTTATGCTTCTTTTTCTTTTTAGAATTTTGTTGTCCGGCATGAGAAGACATTCTATTCGGAGGTTGATTTCTTTTGTTTTGTGGCTCATCATCTTCTGATTCTTCACTATTATCAGACAGATTCTGTGCATTTTCATATGTAAGAAATGGGTTTGCATCGTGTGCTAATAGATATACTTCATGCATTAAAATAGGAGGAGCAACTCTATTAGGAAGTCCCATATTATCTAGCATGATAAATAAGTCCTCACTATCAACTACGCATACTGTTACCACATAAGTCTGAAAACTAGATCTATTATGGAAAAATTTATGACTTAGTATACTAGCTGCATCCTGTTCATTAAATTTTTTAACTTCCACGTATCTATTGATTCGTTTCCACCACTGTTTAACTACAGTGAATTCAATGTCTTCAATGTTTTTAAGTTCGGATGGTAATTCTTTTTTTACTTTTTTAGTATCTTCTGGAATACTTTCAATAGTATCCTCAGGTTCTTGTTCATTAACATCATCATAGTAAGAAACATTCCATTGTTTATTTTCTGTAAGTGGTCGTTCTTCTTCACTTAGTATATCTGTACTCTTAAGTTTAATTACTGAATTACGATTAATGACCAAGTTATCTGGATTTAATAATGGATTGAAGAATATAACCTGTGTCATAACTTCTTCTCTGACCTGCATTAAGCTAGGTGGTAAATTAGCTTGCTGCTTAATATGAAACAATAGTTGATTAATATTAGCCACGCAGGTTGCAATTACATAATCCTCATAAAAACTTCTATTAATGCTTCCCTTATCTCTTGCAAGATAAGCTAGTTTATCTTCTATTTCATTTTTAGGAATTTCCAGAACTAATATTTCAAATTCTGCTTCCTTAATCCATGCTTTATGTATTTTATAATTTTCTGACATAGTTATATTTTCCTTATCGTTTACGGAATTTTTCATTACCAAATTTAACCACATAGACAGCTTCTTGATAAGTCAGTTTATCCTGATCTGGGATAGGTCGTTTAGTATAGTTATTAAGCTCAAAAGCCTCTGTAGCTAATGATTCATATTCTGCACCTTTAATGCATAATATACTCTGCAAAGCCACTTTCTGAACATCTGATATATATTCTGGTTCTCCAGTATTAATAGTCTCAGTCTTAGACTCAGGTATATTATTTACTGGTGGACTTGATATTGCAGGCGATGTTTTTGACATATTTTTCTTAGTCATTTCAATTCCTGGAGGTAATGGCATACTTCCTTTTGGTATTACTGGTGGTGTACTTTCAGTAGCTATTGACTCCATAAATGGTGATGGTGTTACAGGTGTTGTAGTTGCTGTAGGCACTATAGGTTCAACCGAAGCTGTCAGTGTAGGTGCTACAGGTGTAAATGGTACTACAGACGCTGTAAGAGCCATAGGAGCTATAGGCGTTACTACTGGGTTAGTTGGAAATGTTCCAGATACTGTTGTAGCCATAGGAGGAATAGTTGTATCCATCGGTGGAATTTGTGATGGATACTTAGATGGTAAAGGTGAAGATGCTTTTGTATTAATAGGTTTCATAGAAGATGGTAATCCAAATTCTTTATGCCCACTATGTGTAGGAGAAGAAGAGCTATTACTATCATCATCATCGTCTAAGTATAATCCTACTCCCCATTTCTTACACGCATCCTTTAGTGCTTTAGAGTAAGCAGATTTAAAAGCATTTCCTGCTTCGCCATTATCATTAGGAGCACCACCAAAACCTTCTTGTATAAAGGCTATTTTATTATCACAGTTAAGTATAGTAACTTTTACTCTAACAATAACATTATTTCCTATAATATCTTGAAACACAACTTCGCTTGACCAGTTTACTCCAAACACTTCATTCATTCTATCTGCTACATCCTGCCAACGAATGTAAGAATAAGTTCCACCTCTGCCTTTTCTAGTTGGTACATTGTCAAAATTTTTATACAGTAGTTCGTTTTTCATACTATTCTCCTTTAAATGTTAACAGCTTAATTATTAAGTTAAAGTAACTTTCATACATGTAATATAATACACAACTTCTATTTGTCAAGTAATTAACTCATCTCACTTTCATAGTGTTCTGATTTAGCAAACTGCCACTTATTAGTTTTCTTTAGTTGTTTACGAAATACTGAACTTGGAACTTGAATTCCATCAGTTCCTTCATCCATTCGTGGACGATTTTCTGGGTCTGATTGAATACCTAAACTATCATTACCTTCTTGACAATTTGATTTTATTTCTTCTTGGGTAAATCTATTTTTTCGTTCTTCAAGATTGGACATTTCGTCTATGTCTCTTACAGCTGTGTCAATAGGGTTTTGATCTGTATTAGGATCATCTCCTTTACGTACTGTATAATCGTTGTCATCTCCAACAGATGTATGTAATTTTTGTCTTTGCCCGCCGAAATTAGAATGTGTAGCATCAGACTTATTATACATTACTGGTGAATCATTTGGTGTTAGTACTGTAAAATTCATAATTTTTCTCCTTAAATATACAATCAATATTTAATATTTCAAAATAACTACATGCTCTTTCTGATGGATTTTCTAAATCAAACATAATTTCTTTTACTTCTTCTGTATTGCTCAAATTGACGACCTCCTTTAATTATACTAAATATTTTTCTGTAACATAATTCTCCTGTGGACGTGGTCGGTTCTGCCCCGACGTCTGTAACGCTGTTACTAAAGAGTTGACGATGATAATTTAAAACTACTATATAGTTTTTTAAGAGAAACTACTAAACTCTAGTTTAAAACACTGTTAGGTTCTGTTGCTAGGCTCTAACAAAGCCCCATGATAGTGCTTATTAAGCAGCCATCAAATAGTTGCTCTTAGATTTAACAACACTAATTCCGTCATTAAGTGACCCACGAGCATAATCAACCATTTTTACTTTGCCATTTATATTTCTGAACAATTGTTAACGTAGTTTGTTCCGTCTACGCATCGAGTCTTTAGCTTCATTCGCCACATCGATTCTGAGTCACGCCCATAATGTGGTGCTTCTATTTATATGCAGGTTACATAAAACATTAATAGATAATCACTACTTTAGAATAATGATTATCTACTTATGTGTAACTTGATATAGTTAATATAATACATGTTTTACGTTTGTCAAGTATTATCTTCTTTTTTATTTGAACACTGATAATCTTGGTAACTACAACCTTTTTGTTTATGTATTTCCTTATGACATTTTTTACATACTACTATAACATTAAGCAAGTCAACCATAAACATCGGTTGTTCTGTATAACCTTCAATATGATGTACATGCAAACCATTTTCAATTGAACCACATTTTTCACATGTATAATTCCTATCTTCTAACGCTATCTTTCTAAAATCAGCTGGCACTTCCCTTGAAGTAGTGAGTTTGGTTCCTTTTTCATATTTACGGCGCCAAAAAATTGGACAAGCATGTTTGCACTCATCACTACAGTATAATCGAGCCTCACCTGACATTTTACCATTCAAAGTATTAATTCTATGTTTAACCATCTGTCTACTTGGTTTGAACCACCTATTACAATAAGTACATCTAACTTCTATTTCATTATCACTGTTCCTAACTTCTTCAACATAATCAAGTTTATGTACATATGTTAAATAGTTTGCATATTTTTTACCATTAAGACACTCAATCTTACGTTTCTTTTCAATATTATTTTCTCTATATATCCGCTCTTTTTCGTGCACCTTTTCAGGAAAAACTTTTCGGCGTTCCTTTTGTCGTTCACGTGATTTTTTACATTACACTTCAGCGTTATTATTATACCATTCTTTTACATCTACATTAACACAGAGTTTACAATGACTACATCTACCAAATTTACCTCTTTTACTTCTATAAAACTCATCTAAAACTTTTTCAACTCCACATTTCGTACAAACTTTCGTTAACATTTTTCGATTCCCAGATTTACAATCTTTTTTTGAAAAACAAGGAAGAAAGCATGATGCTTGCGACAATGCTGTTGGTTCAAAGTATGCCACTTAGGAACCATTCTATTTTTGGCCAGAAGAATAAACTCATCTTTTATATAAAAGCCAACTTCTTCAGCATAGTTCATTGCATAATGATGACTCATGTAATTTCGTCCACTAGACACCTTCCCTTGTATTTTGAAAATGCAAATACCATTCTTCTTTAAAACTCTATATGCTTCCTTTAATGAATTCTTAAACAAAGCAAATAATTCTTTTTCTGTTGGATAACATCCAAATCTTTTAATTGTTTCATTCTGTCCATCTTTTCTATTTAATAAAGATGGACCCTTAGTAGAAAGGAACGGAAAGTCTAAGATCATTGTGCTAATAGACTCATCCTTAATAGGTAAATGTTCTGCGTTAGCCTGTATTACGCCTGGCTTTTGTGGGTATATATCAAATTTATATTTAGGTTCCCTTACTCCTTGCTTGTAGAATCCTCCAGTACTATATGTAGGATCTAGTTCTATATCCCCTTCACAGTGCAGTTGTAGTATCCATTTTATAATCTGGTGTTGGTCATAGCTAATACTTTTGACATACATAATAGTAATTCCTATTAATTGGATGGTTGTTGGCAAGTAACTTTAGGTAAGTTTTTAATGTACATTTGGACTAAGTTATTAAATTTTTTAGACTCTTTATATTTTAAATCACCGTAAGAATATAGTCTTATTATATTAACTTCAACATTATTAATTATATTGTCTATAGCCGACTTTAATTTTTTAAGTTCTTCTATAGTATCATTTTCTCCTTCTATAAGTAATTGATTTAAAATAATATCTACACCATACCACTGTTTAAATTGATTAAGTAAATGTAAATCACTAATTGGAGTATTAGCTCTACTAGCTGGCATAAGTAAATTTCTATTATTAAATCTATTTAATGAATAGAATAATTGTAAATTACTAACTTTATTTTTTTGAGGGTTAATTCTATAATTAAAACAATCATCATTTAATAAAGCAAGTTGATGCGTCCATCCTGGTTTAACTTCAGGTAATATGGTTGTTATATGTATACTATCTATTCCTATAGCTGCACCAGCATCTGTTACTGACCAACTTATTATTTTATTTGAAATATGTCTTAATTCAATAGGATCTAGTAAAAATGCGTCTCCCATCCCACTCCAATCAAGCCTAATATATTTTTTACGAAGTTCAGGTTTAAGCTCTATTTCCTTAGATATCGCAATTTTTATATTTTCAAATACTTGTTTAGGGCTAAGTTCTCGATAAGGATAGTCTTGTATTGTTAAGTAACAATATTTACATCCTAAAGAACATCCAACTGATGATGAAATAGATACTGTAAACATACTAGTATTAGTTTCTGATGTTTTTATAATTGTTTCTGATCCGTCATCATGAATATATTTACTATTATCTTCAGTCCTATAAACTTTCATAATCAATCCTTTATTTAAGTGTTTACTTACTATATAATATAGTACATGTTTTCTATTTGTCAAGTAGTTATATTATTTGTATTCCTTCTTCATTTACTTTAATATTATAATATTTTTGAGCACCCATACGATAATCTATTTTATTTTTACGTAATTCTTCTACATAATCTATTTTAGATTGCTTAATTATGCCGCGTCCGAAAAAAATTCCTTCTGGATCATTTTGATAATCCCATATACCATATAATTCTTCTTTACCATCCTTATCAGTAATTGCTTCTAAAGAAAATCCAAGTGGATGAAAAAATTTTCTATTCACCTCTTGTAAAAATCCTAATTTTTCAAATTTTTCTATATCAACTAATTTAATATCTTCCATTGCCTTTCCTCCTTGTTGAGCGGGTAGCAGAACTTGAATCTGCACCATAGAGATTGGAAATCTCTTGTTCCACCAGTTGAACTATACCCGCATATTGTTTTAAAATAATGGTAATCCACCAGTTACTTCATCTATTCTTGAAATTAACCCAGGACCAACTGCTACAGATGTGTATGTAGGAATTCCATGAAACTCAGTTTTACCTATATCTTTAATTAAAGAACATGGTAGATCTTTAGATTTTGCTTTATCATATATAGCTATTAGTTCTTCTTCTGAGTTAACATAAACACAAATTTTAGTAAATGATTCATTCAGCCACTCTCTAATTTCTGATGTAGGAGTGTAAATCCATCTAACTTCATCAGTCTTTGTAAGATAGTTAGTAATTGCTGCAGCCATAGATGCGTGTGCCACCTGTGACGCTAATTTCCCGGTACGCATCTTTAAATCTTTTCTTATTACTATAACTTGTTTTGTTTCCATTAGATTTCCTCTGATAGTAATATATTACTAAGGTTTTCAAATTTATTATTGAATTCAGTTTCTTCTCTTACAAATACCTTTTTTCTTCGCATATACATTGTCATAACTTGCCCTTCAAATCCATTAGTAGCATTTACTATACCTTTACTAACTAGTTCATATACATTACCTGTTTTCTTATGAATGAAATTATTTACCCAACAATCTATACCATATTTTTTAAGGGTCTCTATTTCTACTTCATTAGCTAATTGCTTCAATGTAGTATATAATGATGAACTATTTGGCATACCTATTTGTTCCATAAATTCCCTTAGCCGATCATCTCTCATATCTTTTTTCCTTAATGTTAAATGTTAATATGGCTCCAGGAAGAGGTGACGATCCTCCATACCGTTCGAGACGGATTATACTAGATTAACAGTCTAGCCACTTACCAATTAGTGTACCCTGGAATATTGTTTAACCGAAATAAATAGCTGGTAATTTTTCTAACTTAGTTCTAGCTTCCTCTAATGCTTCTATAAATGTTTTTAACCCATCTTCACGAAGTATGAATTCACTTTCTATTTTAATACTTCCCATAAATAAAATTTTAAAGGCACACTTTATTCTATATAAAAAATCCATAATACTATTATGAGTATGATTATATGAAGACCAAGATAAATTTTTATAAAAATTAATAAAAATCATTTGAAGTTCAGTATCTTTTTCAATATCTATTGTCATGTCGCAATCAACACTTCCACATTCACACATTGCTCTATACATGACTGAATTTGTATTTTCGCATACTTTCATTACTTTATTGGATATCATTTAATCTCCCAATTAAAAATTTTTGCGGAAGGCAAAGGACTCGAACCTTTAGAGCTGTTACACTCACCTGTTTAGCAAACAAGCTTCTTACCTATTAGAATTAGCCTTCCTTATTTAAAAAAATTTATTATACCTTTTAAAATATTTTCATCTAAAGTAGTATACTCACCAAATATGAATATCAAAATTAATGTAACAATAGGACCTATAATAAGCACTGCTATATTAATACCCAGTAAAAATCCTTTCCATGCTATTTTTTCTTCTTCTGATAAATGTTTGTTAAAAATTCCTTTGGATATTTTTTTTAATGTTATATACATGAGAGCCTCTTTATCTCATTTAAAAAATCACCATACCCAAATGGTTTATCAAACCAACTATCAAATCCTGCAAGATGGAAATTACCTTCGTTAATAAGATCACTATATCCAGATAATGCTATTATTTTTACTTCTTTGTCTAACTCTCTTATTTTTAAACAAAACTCTACCCCATTCATTTTAGTTAAACCTATATCAGTTATTATAAGATCGTACTTACCAGGTACAAAAATCTCTAACGCTTCTTCTGCAGATTCTACATCATCTAATAATTCTATTCCAGCTATATATCTAACAATAGAACGTAATAATACTCTACCACTTTCATCATCTTCTACAATTAGAATTTTTTTCATGACTACCTCCTAATTTAATTTTAAGTACGTGACAGGACTCGAATCTACATAAACCGTTTTTGTAAAATGGGGCTACTCCTTTTAGCTACACGGACATTTTGGTACCCAAGAGAAGATTTGAACTTCCATACCTATTGGCACAGTTTCTAAGACTGCTGGCTATACCATTCGCCTACTTGGGCATTTTATATATATAATATTTTATGCGGGAGAGGGAATCAAACCCCCTAAAACTGATTTATGAGACCAGTACGAATATCAATTCTTCCCGCAATATCTATTCAAAATATATTGAATCAAAATCTAAATCCATGCCAGAATTAGTAATTGATCCTTCTACTAATTTTTTAGTGGACGCAAATTCTGGTGAATCATATAATTCTTGCATATCTAAAGTTAAATAACTACTTGTTTCCTTTTTCTTATCACTTGCTCCTGGGCAACCCATCTTTTTTCCTTTACGCATAACACAACTTCTAATCTTTGCTTTAGTTGCGTCAGAAAACTTTGAACGGTTTAAAAGCCTAAGTGCTGCTGTATAATGAATACAATCAGGAACTGGAAAACTGCGTTCAGGACCACAATAAGTACTTGATTTTAAAGCTTTTCTATCTTTAGTAGTTAAAACTTTAGCTATTTCTAAAGCCTTCTGTGCCCTCTTAATGGCTGAATTTAAACTATCTATTTCCATATTTCCTCCTTAAATAAAGGTAGAGAGGATAATATCTCTCTACCTTGTGAGGTTACATTATTATTTCAAATCATTTCGGTTTCGGTTTCGGTTTTGCCTTGCATCCCATTAATCAATCACCTCCTTTTCCATTATTTAATAATATTAAAAATCATTTGGGTTTTGGTTTTGATTTTGGTACTGGTTTTGTAGTTCCGCCCATTATAAGTCACCTCCTAATTAATATTTATTAAAAATGTTTTGAAAAGCTTCATAATATGGACCAGGTGTTTGTTTATCTATCCACCCTATCATTCTTCCCCCACGACTTAATATTCTAGAACAAGCCGTAGACATATCCGCTATTAATGGTAATGTTTCATCGTCAATTATATTATAACAGTCTATAAAAATAAAATCATATTTTTTATTTGTTTGATAAGCATACTCAATGCCGTCAGAATGTAAAATTCTATGTTTTTCTGGAGTATATGATAAATCTAATCCTCTATCTTCTTCTTTTATCTTACCACATACCTTTATAACATCCATATTATTTTCTACTGTAGTTACATGCGTAACCTTAGGAAATGTTAATAGATACCTAGAAACTATACCTAACCCTAAACCTACGTCTAAACAATTTCCTTTTGGAAAGTCAGATATCTGACGCATGTAATCTACGAGTTCACCTTCAGCACAACATAGAGTATGACCCGTACCCACCTCAAGAAATAGTTCTCTGTTCATTTTATAAACTCTAGCTTTGCCATGTTCAGCTATCATTTCACCATCTTTAAAATAAATAAGTCCCTTTTTAGTCATTATAACTCCTAAAAATACCTATTCTACTCGTGGTTTAGTAATATCAATTGGTTTATCAAACTTTAGATCAATTGTTAAAAGTACACCACCTTTAAGTACTGGGTCTTTGACATCGCCACTCTCTAAAGTTTCAATAATATGAGCATAATACCCAACATTAATATTAGATTTTTTAGATATTGGTATATAAATATCTAGAGCAGCATTAACTTCTGACCTAACCCAATTAGCCCAAGCCTGTATTTTTTCTTCTTCAGTTAATTCACTAATATTTTGAACTATATCCATTTCCTGATCAGATACTTCTACCATGATTGATCTCCTTTATCTACTTGTTTACCCTGTTTAGACATTTCTTTTTCTTGGTCATAAACATCATTAACTAATGTAGCAAGTTTAAACTTCCAATCTGGATCATCTACATTACACTGTTGTTCCATTCTAAAATCTGATAAATCATGAGGCAAAAGTTTAATTTTATCTTGCTCGTCGATAAAAATATGTCTTAATTCATGTGACATAATTCTTTTTCTATCTGCGGCATTAGCTAATTCCCAAGTTTTTTGATCAAAAACAATAATAACATCATACCCATCTGTCGCAATATCATCCTTAGAGAAGAATTTAATTTTATCAGATGATACTTCAGCGCTTGCTAATATTACTTCACCTTGTTTAATTCTTCGTTTAGTATCAAAAATTAATTTAATTTTTAATTGCGCCAAATTAGGAAATCTTTCTTCCATGACCGATAAAAAAACTTCAACTACATCATCATCAACATCTGTAAATCTAATCATAGTCCTTCTCCTTTTAAACGTGATAGTTAGTATTAATATGATTTTTAAGTTCTAGTAGACTATCTACTAACCTATAACTCATATCAGCTTGTTTTTTATTTTTTTCGTCTTTGTTAGCATTTACTTGTTTTTCTATTATAATGCCACCAGAAAAAGAGTTTCCACTTTTATCATAACAAAGACGAATAGACTTGCCATTTTTTAATTGTTTTACTCTAACTCTTCCACCATTATTTACACACTCTTCAAAATCCTTTCTCATTCCAATCCTCCTAAAGTTAATTATTAATATTTACTGTCGATCAATTCTCACTTATCTTAAAGATAAGCATCATTTATTAAATGTCAAGGTTTAAACTATAAAAAATTTCAGTATTAAATGGCGCAGATATAGCATTAGGAATTAAACTTTTAATGGTAGTTGAAGCTGGAATATTCCATGAATGGATTATAGTAATTGCTGTATTATTAAAATTACGTGGATTATTTTTTAAAAATTTTGCCACATCAATACCCTTACCATTACCTTTACCAAGATCGTTGTCTAGGAATAAGTAATCAAATTTATAACACTGCAAATATTCTATAGCATTAATAGCATTTTCAGTTATTTTTAAATTGTATTGTCCAAAACGTTCTACAAAAAATCTTACCCTAAATACATCATCTTCAAGTACCATTATGTGTGTCATGTATTTTACCTGTTATATTGGTAATAGTAGAAATAAATAAATCACTATTTTTAATTTGCACGGCTTTTAAAAATACATCTAGTACTTTACCATCTTTAGTTATAAATTGTGTTTCTATTTCTCCTACTCCAGTTTCTTTTACCTGTTTATATTTTAATTCACCCACACGCGCAAATTCATCATCTGTTAAGTAATATAATCTTGTAGAGTTATTTAATAGTTCTTCTTTAGTATAACCAAGTAAATCTAAAAGATACTGATTAGTATTAATTAATATTCTTTTACCACTAGTACCTTCTATAAGTACTATACCTATAGGAGTAGCATTAAATAATGCATCTAAAGTTGCTTCTCTACATGTTAGATCTTCTAAAGCTTTCTTTTCTACTGTTATATCTTTTAATATGTGTATAAAACCTAAAAGTTGATTACTGTTGGAATAAATAGGAGATATAGTTACATCAAACCAACCAGTTAATCTTTTTATATAAATATCTTTTACTACTCTACTTGGTTTAAATACACCATAATTACAAACACTTAGTCTTGACAAAACATCTTGTGGATAAACCTGTATTTCTTCGTAACAAATCTTGTCATAAAGTTCCTCTTTACTCTTTTTTAATCTTGTAGATAAAATCTCATTAACAAATTTTATTTCAAGTTTATTATTTATTATGTAGATACATTCTGGTATTGCATCTAAAGCGTATTCCCACACCTTTGCCTGGTCTCTAAGATACCCATTTTTAGTCAGTGCCTCAGTTAGTTCTCTAAGTTTTTTTAGTTCGTCCATAGTCTTTGATTTCCTTTTATGGGCTAGACCTAGTTTTTAATCATACGGAGTATAATGCCCATAACACCGCTACCAATAAATCCAGCCATAAGACTCCAAATTCCTAATTTAACAGTTAAAGTAACAACTGTATTACTAAGAGGAACAATAATTTCTTTTTTATACATTTTAAGTTCATCATCATTTTTTTCTGCTTTAGTTTCTATTTTTTTAATTGATTCTTTTAAATCGCTTATATCATCTTTACACTCACTACGAAGATTGACCATTTCTACATATCTTAATGATTCTATTTGATCATTTAATTTTTCAACACTTATTAGAACATGTTTAAACCAAGCTTTTTTTAAATCCTCACCACCTAAATTACTTGAATAAGGGTCATTAGCATTTGATGGAAATGTACTATTAGGTTTAGAAACAACATCAAGTAGATCTTGCATTTCTATATCTAGTGTCACAACATTTGATTTTCCTTTAGGTCTTTCAGCCATTTGACACCTAATCCCTTATATATTTTTTAAATCACTTCCACACAGTGGACAAAACTTTATAGGTATACCATATTTATGAACTTGAGTAAATCCTGGTTCTTCTGTTAATTCTATCCAGTGTAGGATCCAGCCATATGCTGGATCCAACTGAAAAATATTTGGATTACTACATTTTTTTAAAGTTTCCCAATCCTCACAATTACACATATATTTCCTATGTAACTATTTAAGTATTCCACCAGAATATGGTGTTTCGAAATCATACTTACCACCAAGTGATCTCCAACCTTCAGTAGGCCAATTCTTGAAAGACTGATTAAGAGCTACAATACTCTCTGCAGACCTCTCTTTAGTATCCATAACATCAAATTTTGGAGGATCAATTTGAGCACCCTCATTATTATTTGACATTGTCATTCTGATGAACTGATCATCTCTTATATATTTAATTGAATCTCCCCAAATATGTGGATTATGATTTACATTCATACTACGAGAAGCTACATTATTACCAATTCCAGTATCCTCAGTAAGTACATTCCAGTCTTCAGACTCACCTTTTGCCTTAAAAGCCATAGTATTAGTTCTTGTATAATCACTAGTTAATCTAGCACCTGTATTCATAGACCCAAAATTAGACATTTTCATATCAAAAGTTCGTCTAATAGCTATGTCTACTCCTGACCGTGCTCCATCTAGATCTGGCTCTCTAACACCAGTCTGTGGGATCTGATAAAAATCAAAATAAAATTGCTCTGCCATTTTTAATTCCTCCTGTTTATGAGGTATAATTACAACCCTCTATTATTCTATATAGTACAAAAATACAAATATGTTCAATCTGTTGATCTTCTTTTTTGTAACATAGTTTCGTATTGTATATCTGTAAAACCAAATAGTCTAATTTCTAGGCTACTATTATTAATTAAATACAAAGCATTATCATCATATGTTTTTAAAGATAACACAACAATTTCCTTAACTCCAGCATTTATAATTTCTTTAATACAATTACAACATGGTATTGAACAGCACATATACATTGTAGAATCTTTAGTACATATTCCATTTTTTGCGGCATTTAAAATTGTATTAACTTCGGCATGTGATGCTACACACATGTGTAATCCTTCTCCAGAAGAAAATCCCATCATATGTCTAGGACATTTATCTTTTGTATCATTATCTTTGATATACTCATTGTAATTATCAGAAAAAACTTTATCAATATTCCATCTATTATCACATCTTGGAACTCCTGAAGGTGGTCCATTGTAACCTGTGGAAATAATACTTTTATCTCGCACTAAAATAGCTCCAATTCTTCTAGATAAACATTTAGAATTTCTAGCTACTTGTCTACATATATTATAAAAATATTCATCCCAGTTATTAATTGCTGAGTCTGTAATTGAGTAACCAAACGAAGCAGATTTATCTGAGACAGATAAAGTGTCAATCACCATTTGATCAGTTACTTTATTAAGTGAGGTTCTAAAATACTTAGCAGCTACTTCTTTATGTATATCTCTAGGAGATCTAATAAGGTCATTAAAAGAAGATGTTCCAGAAGCTATCATAACTTTTATAACTAAGCTTATAACAAATTTATCTATATTATCCTCAACTGGAAATTTATGCAGGATGGTTTTAATAACTCTATCTGAACAATCAGTATATGATGATCCTAACGCCGATGATGTCTTTATAATATTAATAGCATCAGTTATTAATTCTACACTGTAAGTAACAAATATATTATTTATTTCTTCCATAATGAGCTTATCTCTTAAATCGCCATAATAAAACTCATAAATTTGTTTAAATTCATCATCTATAATTAACTCCATTATATTATTCTCCATTATTGAGTTCTTCTTCATTGATAGAAGGAACCCATGATAAATCTATATTGTCTATATTATCAAGCATTACTTGCTTACTGTATTCATCATTATACTGCATTAAAATCATTCTATCTGCATCTTGGCAAGCTAAGCATTTAATATCTATTACTATAGTAGCTTCTTTATTCATTGGCTTAAATGAACACATACCCATAGCTCCACAGTCGCATTCATAGTGTATAATATTATTTTCGTGTTTTTTAATTTTAATCATAGTAGTTCCTTACTATAACAAGGTTAGTTAATTACAGATCTTTTCTAAGTCTAAAAAGCCTAGGAAATCTCATTCTTCCATTGGCTCCCCATTCTTGATGTTTAATTTCTACCGTACTTCCCATTAATTCCCATGGATTATCTGTATATTCTCGTCTAAAATCTAATGAATACCCAGAACCAACTTTGCATTCTATACCATTTTCTTGCATAACCCATATTTTATTAAGTAATTTTTCAGTGCATAATTTACCATCTTTTACAACAGTGAAATTATCATTATACTCTATTTTTGTAACTACACAATCAGAAATAACTTCTACTTGATTAGACAATTCTCCAATCAAACTTCGTTTAAGTTTAAGTAGGGCATTAGACCGCTTATAGTCATAAAGATTATTAGGATCTCTTAGCATTATACCTTCATATCCTTGTTCAAAAGCTTCTTCTACTTTATCTATAATTTCATAAAAATTTATAATGCCTCTATTAACAACTTTAATATGAGTAGCTTCTAATTCTGTTATTTCATTTATAACTTCTACATGATTTGGTTTTTCGCCTGCCAAAAAATTTTCAGCATTGCCACCTACAAATAAATGATATTCCATTTCAGGAACTTGCCCCTTAGTAAAAGCCATAACAGGACCTTGAACTTCTTCAAATGTTAATCCATGTTTATATAATTCACCATCAAAGAAAGTCCACCCTTTACTATTATATATAAGTTCTAGTTGAGGTTTTATATGGTCAACTGTAAGAAGTTCCTTACCTTTACGAGAGTATAAAGTCCACTTACCATCACCATTTCTTAGAGCTACGCACCTTAAACCATCTAGTTTATACGATACATACCATTGTGGTAATTTATGCCCTGACTTAGTTGGATCATAAGTATTAGAAAGTTGAACATTAAATTGTTTTATTATTCCAGGAAGTAATTTTAATACAGCTTTAGAACTTATACCAGATTTCCAGTTTTTATTTATTACACCTACCAATAATTCTTGAGAACCGGCATTCAATTTTTCAAGTAATGCAACTACTAATTCCCTATTTTGTTTAGCTGAGTTAGAATGTTCACAGAATGTAAGTACAGACTGAGCTTGGTAAAATAATTCTCCAAGATCAAGCTCAGATGGTAGAGGCATATCTTTAGGCTTAATACTTACATTAAATAAAACAAAATTATCATATGTTAATCTTAAAAGCTCTCTAAGTTCTGGGCAATCATAACTAATGAGTACATCTTGCTTTTCAGAAGGTTTAGTTGTATTCCTTAAATCACTAAGAAGATTTTCAAATTTCATAGCATACTCCTTATTTAGAACATTATTAAATACCACCACTTAAAAGTAGTGGTATTTAAATTAATATATTACTTCTTTTTCTTTTTATAAGCTTCTTCATTACCTACAGTATTTTCTATCGCTATACCCAAGGACAACATAGCACAAGTTTGGCTAAGTTTAAGTTCAATATAATTAGTTTGGTCTGCTAAAAAAGCAGAAATATTTTTCATTACTAAATTTTTACAATTAGGGCATACAGTTTCTATCAACGGTCCAAACATTTTTGTATTAGACTTATGACAGTAGTAGTTTTTTCTACAAGAAAAACAACGTAGTTTAATTTCCATTATATTATTCCTTATTGGCAGTAGTTAAAAACCTACTTAAATCGCCTGTTAAAGGATGTTTAGTATCTGTTGTTCTAGCATAAGCTTTATAATCCTCTAATGAAGGTGTTTTAGACTCATTTGAATTTGAATTAATTTGAGCAGTATCTTTACCCATAGAATTTTTAAGTACCTTAAGTTCTCTTTTTAAATTTTGTTTATATTTCTGTTGGTCTTCATAACCAATTTTAATAGTAGAAACAGCATACTTAATTTTTAATTTATCTTTATCATAAAGATACTCTTCACAAATACGTGGTTTATTAATTGCAACACCTATATTTTTAACTATACATATATGATTTTTCATATTACCACACACATTACATTTTACTTTAGCCATAATTCCTCCTAGTTTATAGTTGTTTATAAGAGTGGCGTAAAACCCCTACCTTTTAAGGTAGGGGACGTAAGCCACGTTCTTGTATTAGCCAGGACTTCCTATCACTTATTCGTTTACACTTAACTAACTTAACAGTTTTAGGATTAGTAAATTCTATTTTAGTGCCTTCTATATCCATTAAAATAGCGTAACCAGAACTCATTCTTCCTTTAATAAAATATAAGTTTTTTAAATATAACACTTTATCAAATTTTCTAAACCCAAGTATTTTATTAGTTGGTATTTTTTGTTCAGATCTAATACCTTTAAATTGTTGATAATCTCCATCAGGTACACATTTTTTTAGTAATAAATTAGTTTTAAATTTTAAATTACTACTTTGTGTAGCTATAGATACTGCATCAAAATGATGCTTCTTAGATAAGTTTAAAGCTTGTCTATTTTCTTTAGTAATAAATCCAAAAGTTTCTTCAGCATTAGGTAATAATTTTAAAAGTTGGATTCTAATACTATTCATTTGAGTAGCATATTTTAATTTAGATTTAATTTTACCAGTTCTTTTTAAATTTAACTCTCCAGTATGTACTTTATCATGACAGCTTTTGCAAAGGGCTATTAAATTTTCTTGTTCATCAGAACCACCATTACTTCTAAAAATGATATGGTGAGTTTCTAATTTAATATTTTTAGTTTTACCTTTACAGTTTTGACACGTATAATCATCTCTAAATAATACAAAGGCTTTAGTATTAGCAAATCCATAATTAATACCTTTTTGATACAACCACTTATTTTTAAGAACTTTAGGATCTTTAAGCGCGTGTAGATCAAATGAAGCAGTTTCTAAAATAACTTTTGTAATAGATAGTATAGATTGCACAAACGCTATTTCCTTTAAATGAGAATTAATTTTACTAATTACTGTAGGAGAAAATCTATTAGTTTTAGTAGAATTACTCCGATTTAAAAATCTTGGTGCTCTATAACGAGTTTTTCTATTACGACGATTTCTACGGTACTTACTACGTTGAGTCATTTTACCAGTAATATCATTTCTAATTTCTACTTGAGCGGTATATAAAACTATTCCTGACTTAGTTACAGCGGCAGTTCCTAATTTTGAACTGCCAGTGTCTACTCCTAATGTAATTTCTTGTAAATAATTAGTAGTTTGGTAGTTTAATTTAATACAAAATGGTGTTCTACTAACACATTTAGCTTTGCCTTGTGTAAGTAACAAACGAGCTATTACCTCAGTACAAGGCATTAAAGGTAAATTATTCTGTGTTAGTACGTAAACCATTTTTAGTCCTTAATTAAAATAGTGTGTTCTATTAAATCCTCAGCTTGCGCTGGTAGTGCGTAACTTATTTCTATTACCAAAATAAGTATCCGACTTCACTTCGACAATGATTACTAACCTTTTTAGAACTACATCACCGAACTGTACCCTTAAGTTCTTCTTAAATGTAGCTGACAGAGCAGTAGTCTAGTGCGTCAACTAAAGGTGTCGTGAGTAAGTAATCGTAGTTAAAATTTCGTAAAACTTAGTCTGGTGAACTTAGGCTTCTTAAGAAGCCTCTACCCTTTAGGGTAGAGGTAGTTCACTCCTTGTTGAACGTAATATAATACATAAAATCAGTTTGTCAAGTGCTATTGTAATATTTATCTATTAGCAACACCTACATGTCTTAAAATATCATACCAATCATACACACGTTTAAACTTACTACCGTCTATATAATCAGTATTCCAAGGTTTATCCATTAATAGAAGACCTTTTCTCCAACGTTTTTTGTAACGTAACATAGATTCTAAATGACTATGAAGATCATCTACATACATATCTAAACTATATCTTCTACCTAAAATACCTTTAGGTTGAGTATGACCTACCACAGCAAGTTCGTCGAAAGGTACATTATTTTTTCTTAACCACTTAAAAGTCATTGATTGGTTTTGTTTAGGTCTAGATGTTATAAAGTATAATTTATGACCTGCTCTTCTAAGTTTGTGCAAAACTTCTACTGCACCTTCTATAGGTTTGGCTTTAAATTGAAAATCTTTATCATTAGCAATGTTATCCATATCCTCAATTATTTTGGCATTTAATTCTTCATCGCGGCTAAAAAGACATTTTGCAAATCCGTAATGAATAAAACAACCTATTGGCCACTCTATACCATAAGTACTTTCTAAATGTATTTCAAATTCAGAAGTTAAATCTACAACTACCTCGTCTAGATCGAATCCTAGTCTCATTTTTTATCCCCCATAATTTGTATTTAGTCTATCCACATCGGCTATATCCACAAGTACAACTTATACAACCCTCATAAAATTTCATAGATTTTTCACCACATTCTGGGCAGACCATACCATGTACATCATGTTCTTTAACAAATCTACCTAAAAATTTTGTAATATGAAATACAAAAGTACCAACTATAGCCTCTAATTCACTTAATCCTTTAACTATCGTAAATACATCTACATTATGTCTAAGAAGTAATCCAAGCATACGACAAATTTTAACAGGATTTTTTTGCCCTGCATACTTCTTTTTCGTCTCTTCTACAAAATAATTATTTATATTTTTGAATACCGCTATTTCCTCTAGTTTTTCAAGAGCATTAAAAGTCAAAACATTATCTTCTCTATTATTAGTATTTACAAATATCGCAAACGGTCTAGTACATGCTCTATCTTTAAAAGCTACATGAAGATAATATTTTTTTCCATCGGATTTTAAAATATATCCTTTAGCTGGATATTCTTCAGGTAATTGTACATCACTAGTTATAATATCACCATTTTTTTGTTCTTCAAAAACTTCTAAAAATTCAGTTTGTTGCTTTTCTACAGACTTTTCTTGTTCTTTTTTCTGTATTTCCAATACTGCTATAGATGTTCCTTCTCTATAAGTAGTACATCCCTTAACTCCATAAGAATGAATATCACCATACAATGATTTGAAACTATCAAAAGAAATATCATTAGGTAAGTTTATAGTTTTAGATATTCCTTGATCAGTATATGACGATACTAGCTTCAATACTTTAAGATGCTCTTCCACACTTAATTCCATCGCTGTAGCAGTTTCTGTAAAACCACGCTCAAGTGCTATTTTATAACCATAATCCATAATAGTTATTTTTTCACATAGACCAGTATTACTATCTATTCTAAATTTACCATCTGTTGAAATAAGTACTACCTCATCAGCTACCTTTTCTTCTTTAAAGTATTCAGTTTCAAACCATTCTCCTATATGAACATTAGGATATTTAAAATCTACTGCTTTACCTTCTGACCTATTCCACCTAGTAAATTCACGAGCAAACACCGGTTCAACTCCTCCAGATATATTACCTGCTACAATAGACAAAGTATTATGTGTAATAAATCCATTGGCTACATATGTTTGAGAAGAATCATTAACAGAGATGTCCTGCACGTGTTTTAATATATTGCTATTATTTATAGTAGAAATGGTATCTAAAAACATATTATTTTCTATAAACCAATTATAATTATCTTTTTTAATTTTTCTTCTATAAATACTATTAGTAACACAAATAATACCTTTATCAAGATATTTTTTAATAAAAGTATCTCGTGAAAAAATATGATGTTCCTTTGGTAATAATAGAACAGGTTCAAAATTTCTTCCAACATATTTTATATCTATTTTTTTTGAGTCTACACCCATTAATTTACATAGTTTTCTAGAATTAAAAACACTTAATTCTATTCTTATAGCATTAAAATTAGATTTAGTTTTTCTATGTAATATTTCTATTTCTTTTCCTACAGTTTGTTCAGTATATATATGTGAAGGTATTCCTATACCTAAAAGAATAGTGTGTAATTGATTAGCCATTTTTTCTGATACTGTAGTAAATCTAACACATTGTTTAGAGATATTAAATCCACCATCACCTAAAAAATAACCTTTAATAAAACTATAAATTATATTTCTATTGCTACACATAATAATTTTAGGTATAAAAGCATTTGATGACCCATTTTTTACACATATATTTTTATCAAACCACTCTCTAATTTCTTTAGAATTTACTTCGATACGTAAACTATTAGTATCATCTCTTTTTCTAATTATAATTCTAGTATACTTATCACTAAAACAAGATGTTATTAATTTTGTTATATATTCTTCTTCATCAATATGTATTTGAAAATATAATCTATTATTACAAAACCATCCTTCTGCCATATAAAAACCTAAAAGTTCAGCTAAATTCTCGTTCATGTCTGTAGTATTAATGTCATTAAATATAAAATCTTTTTTCATAACAACAACATCATCTACTAATATATCTTTTAATTCCTTCCATATATATTCACCATTATTATTTATAGTTCTTACTTTATGTGGTAATGTTCCTTCTATACTATATCCATTATGAGTAGTTATTTTTACAGTTTTTGAGTACCCTTTATCATACCATCCTTTAAAAGATGAATTTTTAAAATCTGAAGATAATTCAAGACTATCTGTATATAGTGATATTTCCTTAGAATCACTTATTTCCAAACAACCTTTAGAAGTTGATATTAAAGTATCGTCAACCAAACAACCAGTCGGAGCAATTGCACTCAGTGCTGAATGACGTAATCCATACTTCTTTATTAAATCAATTACTTCTTTGGATAGTGTACCATTTTTAACATACCCACACTCAATTAATTCTGGACTATATAATTCAAAAGGACCCTTTTCTTTAGCCAATAAAGCAGAACTCTTATACGCTTGGTTAATAAATTCCTTTAAAATAACATCAAGAACATCTAAACATTCCTCTCCACCATAGCGAAGATTCATCATCATCATTAACGAACCTATGCCCATCAATCCTATACCTATCTTTCTTTTTAACTTGGCAGCTTGTTCATACATTGGTAATGGATATGATGAAATTTCTATAACATTGTCTAGAGCATTTACCATAATATCAATGGCTTCTTTAAATTCAATTAAACAGAATTTATTTTTGTCCACGTCAAAAAATTTAGTAAGATTAAGAGATCCTAAATTACATACATCACCCAATTCTATAGCTTTACCATTTACATATTCAATTCCTGTATGTCCGAAGATTTCTCCACATTGTAATGTACTTAATCCATTGCATATAACAGATCCATAATCTTTTTGTGTTAAACAATATACATCTTCTTTACCAACAAATTCTATAAATTTTATAGGATCATAAAATGATTGTTTATAAGGTTCATGGTGTTCTCTCCAACTAGCAAATTTATTATTTTTATAAGGCAACATAAACCCAATTTCTTTCATAAATATATCGCGACTAATACTATAAAGTATTAATTCGTATTGATCTCTACACCAATATTCCTTCATACCACCTTTACCATCAGGTAGTTTTCTATAACCAGCTTTACGTCTAAAATATATACTAGAACGTATACCAAAATTAGATAATAAAATTTGTACATCTTTCAATAATGTCGGTTCAGAACTACTAAGTCTTATAGAACACCTAGATTTAATAGCCACTGCAACCGTACCGTCAGATTGAAATAATCCTTGTAGATATCCAATAACCATTTCTTTACTGCCTTTAAAAATATAATCTGGAACATTCTTTTTTATATTAAGTAAATTAAAACTATCAAAAATTCTGTATAAAACAGCTGATCTTACTTCAAACATATCTTTTTGTTTAATGTATTGTTTAGATATAATTACGTTTGAATAATCACCACCATATTGAAGAATTAAACTATTAATGGTATTAGTAATTTCATCGATTAAACAGTTATCCTTTCCCCATAATCTTGCAATAACAACATTACTTTTACAATTATCAATTTTATTCCAGCCATTATAAATAGTACCATCTCCAGTAATTAATCCGATTAATCTACCAAAATCATAATTACCATTTTCTCCAAAGCCACACTCACCCGAACAAATTCTTAATTTATCACCTACAATTAAATCTTTTAATTGTTTATCACCAACATCTGTAGAAAATCCATGATATTCTGTAGCTTTAATTTCATATCCTGAATTAGTTGTGATCTTATATACATCTTTATTACCAGTCTTGTATACATTAGAAGCTAATAATCTTGTAGTTCCTAAATTACCATTAATTTTTCTATTGTCAACATAAACTATATTATCTTTCCCATCAATATAAAGATCATGTATTCTTTCCATACCTTTAGATGTGTGTAGTAACATATCTCCAGTAAAGCATGGGTTAGTTGATAACATATCACCATTTAGATAGCTAATATTATTCATCTTTCTAGCATTATCTATAAACAAGATCCCCGGTTCATTCCGAGTATAGCTATTTCTAAGTAAAAGCTCCCATAGATAATCAGCTCTTACTGTTTTATAAATAACAACTGGGAATCCTTTTTCTGCCCACTTCTCAAAATTACCATCCCATAATTCATCATACCTTTCAAAATTAATATCTGGAAACCATAAGTCCCAATCCATATCATTCTGTACTGCATACATGAACGCATCAGAAATTAACACTGACATATTCATCTTGGTTAGTTTATTCGGTGTAGCTTTAGCAACAATAAAACTCTCAATGTCTGGGTGATTAATACTCATTGTAACCATTGTAGCACCCTTACGAATGGACTTCTTTGTTGGAATTCCCTGATAACTATCATTCTTGTCCACACTTCCTGACGTTATAACCTCAGATACCTTGTCAAAAATTTCAAGGAATTTGATACTACCAGGACTCCCTACTCCTATTTTCCTAATCAAAGTTTTTGCTGGTCTAAAAAAGTTAGCGCAAAAACCCACTCCACCTTCACTCTTCAGAGTATAAGAGAATTTGCCTAACATATCCAGAATACCCTCTAAAGAGTCTGGATTTTTTGTAACCGACTCTATGAAACAATTGAATAAAGTTAACCCTTCCTCAGGAACTCCAATATTAGCATTTATTCTCCCACCAAAAAGTACTTTAAAATCCATCAGCATATCAAAAAGTTTTTTGTTTTTTATTTTTTCATCTTTAAATATATTATTTGATAATCTACTACAAAATTCTTTATAAGATTCATCTTTATACTGGTATTTATCAGACCATATTTTTCTCTGAAATGGATCAATTAATGTATTCATAGTTCTCCTATTAATTATATTTAGAGCCACCACATTAGTAGTGGCTCATATCAATCTTATCTACCAGTATGTCCAAACCCACCAGTTCCTCTATCTGTAGTATCAAGAGAATCTGTTTCCATAAAATAACCAGTATATACAGGAGAGAACTTCATCTGCGCTATAGCGTCTCCCTTTACTATACTGATATCCTCATCACCTAGATTAACAAGTATGACCATTAATTCTCCTCTATATTGAGAATCAATAGTGCCTGGAGTATTTAAAACTGTTAATCCTTTCTTCCAAGCCAGACCACTCCTAGGTCTAATCTGTGCCTCAAACCCATCAGGAACAGCTATCTTCAGTCCAGTCTTAGCTAGGACCCTCTGTCCTGGCTTGATTGTATAATCCTCGATTGTCCTCAAAGAGCATGCGCAGTCCCCAAATTTTTCATAAACAGGGAACACTGCATCTACGTGTGTCTTTACACAAAAAATCTTTAAGCCATTTGAATTCATGTTGTCTCTCCTTAATATTTGTATTTGTATCTCATGTACATCAACGCCTGATACCAGGCTATGTGCCACTCACGGTCAGTATTTGCTATAGTATTACAACTACCACATAAGGTTATTACGTTAATAGGACTACAACTTTTCTTATTATAGTCAATATGGTGAATATGGAGTCTTGAATCTTTTTTATTACAAGTAGGATTTAAGCACTTATTACCATCTCTAAGTCTTATATCTTTCTTGTATTCCTTATCACTCCAAATTGGACAGTAAGGTTCGTAAGAAGTTCCTCCGTTCCAAACTGGATTTCCTGGACCAGTTTGTCTTATAGACTGTCTAATACGAGAACAAAATGGACACTTATATCCGTGAGACCAATCATGCCATGTAATGCTATGTTCATGACCTTCAGAACATCTATAATATAGTTTAGTTTTATTATTAACATACTTTTCAGACAACAAAGTATAACCTTCATTCTTAAAAGATTCTCTTACCTGGTCTAAAGTAAGTTTAATTGTACCATAACACATAAAACATCTATGACCTCGTTGCCATGCGTTCCAAATAATATTATGTTCATGCCCCTTAGGGCATCTATAATCCAATTTAGTAGCATTATTAACATATTCTGTAGATAATAAAATATATCCTTTACTTTCAAAAGATTCTCTAACTTGTTCAAACGTAGGCTTAGTATTTCCAAAGCAAGTGATACATCTATGACAACGTTGCCAACAACTCCATGAAATACTATGTTCATGCCCTTTAGGACATCTATAATCTAACTTCATTAGAGAATTAATATACTCCGTAGACAATAAAGTATATCCTTCATTTTCAAAAGATTCCTTAATATATTCTAAATTAAGCTTAGTATTTCCAGCACAAGTTGAACACCTATTTCCTTTTTTCCAATTAGTCCAAATCATACTATGTTCATGACCTTTAGAGCATCTATAATCCAATTTTGTACTACTATTAATATAGTCATCTGATAAAAGAGTATACCCTTTACTCTCAAAAGACTCATTTACAAATTCATAAGTTAATTTTTTTGACATGATGCCTCTTTGTACTTCATAAATTTAAAGTTTCCACAGTCAAAAATTCTATCAAAACCTAGCGCCTGGGCTAGCGCAAACTCAGTCATCGTATTTATTTTCTCTACTCCAAGATCCGTTTCTTTAGCGGCTCTGAGTCTTAAAACATCTCTACGAAAAGCGAAGCGATGAACTCGATTTGTGAACCCAGGAACCTTTAAATAGAAGTAATTAGGATCTGTAATCTTCTCTAATTCAAATCCTATCTGTCTGTACAAATTACCTGTCGGGCTCCAGCGCTTATCTGCAAATGTAAGTATCGTAGTCCATTCATAATTCTTTTCAAAGTAGCTCATAAGCTTCCCTGCTGCACCTATACATCGGTACTTGCTATCAGTACAAAATCGTATTAGTTCAAAATTTCCTTCTGTACGAATTTTGTTTCCTTTAGCTCTGGATAATACACCAAAAGTCATGACTGAAATAAGTTCATCTGAATCTTTTTTAAATAATCCTAGCTTAACTCTAGACCCTCCGTTACCTTGTATATGAAATTTATTTACAAAATCCGATGATCTCCTAGTAGGTATTTCTCTAATGACACATTTCCTAGCAAAAACTTTCTCACCTTCATTTTTTCCTAACAGATTTCTTACTCTAGATATCACTATGTCTTTCTTATTCATATATTCATCCTCAAAGATAACATAGAATTTATATCCCTCTGCTAAATATTTTTCTTGCTTTACTTTATGATGTGTTCTATGCAATCCTGAAGCAGCATCACAGAAATCCTTAAATACACAATACTCGAATATTAGTTTCCTATCTTCTATCAAAATATCCCCTGACTCATTTATTATAAAGCATATTTCAAGTTTGTCAAGATCCTCTTTAAAATTTTCTATACTCATATTTATATCTCCTATACATTAACGCTTGATACCAGGCTGTATGCCACTCACGGTCAGTATTTGCTCTACTATTACAACTACCACATAAAGTTATTATATTATTAGGATTACAACTTTTTTTATTATAGTCAATATGATGGATGTGAATTCTTGAATCTATTTTATTACATGTTGGATTAAGACACTTATTACCGTCTCGATCCCTAATATACTGCTTGTATTCTTTATCACTCCAAATTGGGCAATAAGGTTCATAGGAAAGTCCACCTTTCCATTGTGGATTGCCAGAACCAGAAACTTTGATAGAATATTCAATATCAGCACAAGTAGGACATCTTATTCCTTGTTGCCAGCTATTCCATATCATAGAATTATTATGACCTTCTAGACATTGGTAATCTAATTTACTCTTACCATTAATATATATATTAGATAATAAAATATAATTATCTTTTTCAAAGAGTGCTCTAACCTGCTCTATGGTAAGTTTAATATTATTATTAATACAGTATGAACACCTCTGTCCTTTTTGCCAATTGCTCCACCCAATACTATGCTCATGACCTTCAGAACACCTATAATCTAATTTCGATCTATTGTTAATATAATGTTCAGATAATAATACATAATTTTCTTTACTAAACGATTTCCTAATGTGGTCTATAGTAGGCTTAGCTAAACCGGCACATGTTGGACATCTTTGACCTTGTTTCCATGCATACCATACTATACTATGTTTGTGACCTTTAGGGCATTCATAATTTAGCCTGCTTCCACTATTAATATATTCTTTAGAAATTAAAGTATAACCACAACTTTCAAAAGATTGTTTTACAAACTCATAAGTTAATTTTTTTGACATTATTCTTGACCACCTCCACATTTACTACATACCAACTTTGATCCATATTTTTCATCAAAAACAAACTTCATAGTTAGGTGTTCACATTTTTCACCGCTTGAAAGCCTCTCTTCACATGCTCCCTTTAGCCAGCATGGTCCAACCAAAGTACTACTTTCCATAGGAATTAAACTAAAGTATTTTCCAAAGCCGTCTATAAGAGACTGAGAAACTATAGGAGCAATTTCTTCAACTATATCTTCCCTAGCTTCTACTACCACTTCATCATGTACAGTTAAAATTAAACGAGCATCATATCCTTTAAGGCGTTCAACTAAAAGTATCATGGACTCCTTTATTGTATCTGCATTACTATTATGTAATATAATACCATTAGTGATAAAATAATGAATATTATCGCACATAACATCATAAGTATCTTCTATACTTCTGTAAGTAAAACTACGTAACTTACAAAAATCAAAATCAATATACTTTGATAATTCTTTTTTTTCTGTACATTCAGGCATTTTTTTATAAAATCTGCGCCAACTTGAATAAGAACATTTACCTTGTTTAAACATTTTTAAATGTGCTTTTTCCTGAATAGTAAAATTTTTAGAATAATTAGGGTCTTTTATCAACACACCTGCTATCAATTTTGGAATAAATTTTGGTACAACACTATCATCCCCACATTTAGCAACACTTCCACTCTCAATTAATTTATTTTGTTTAATAGTTATAGAAAAACCTATATACTTTATAAATTTATCGTTAAATCTTTTTGGTATTTGTAATCTATATACTTTTCCATATTCATTAGTATATTCTTTTAAATTAGAATTAATTCCTATAGAAAAAAGTAATTGGTGTACACCATTAGCTATATATTTAGAAGTACTTGTAAAGCTAGGACCGGAATTATTACCTATACCACCATCAGTAGAAAATAATCCATTTAATAAAGCTCCTTTATTTGTAACAGTTTCAGTATTAAAATAATTTGGTATTTTTTTGTCCCTATTAATTACATAATCTAATTCAATATGTTTAAGAAATCCTCTTATTACCACTGAACTAACTTGTGAACTATATAGAGGAATTTTTCTATCCTTAGTTTGTTTTCTAATAATAGGCTTATATCCAAATATTTTTTCAATACAAGTATTAAATTTATTAAATAGTTCTATTTGATGCTCTGAGCAACAAAAATTAATATGATTATGTTTAGAATATGAACCATCTCCAAGTAAACACCCTATAATAAACGATAAATCTTCAGTCATTACTTCTGGAAGAACAAAGTTTACAAATGTTTCTCTCCAGTGTCCTTTTATATACTTATAACCAGATAAATTAGTTGGTTTTCCCTCAACCATATTAAGTGGTACAAATAAAAAATCTTCATCACTGAGTTCAATAGATTTTTTGTTTATGAAATTACCATTATTATTGATAGTTGGTATTACATGTTCTGATGTTATTCCTATAACTGAACCATTTGATAGTCTTAGATCATATACTTCTTTTTTTCCTGAATATACTCCAATAGCAGAATCTTTACCGAATCCAGTTTCTATATCAAATCTTTTTTCTACTAAGTCTTCTATACTACCAAGTCCACTAATCACACTACCAGCTACCAAACAACCCTGAATAGCTGCATTCATACCTTGTCTTTCAATGCCACTTTGAATCATTTTCCTATCCGGATGACTAAACTCTGGCATATTATAATAACGCTTTCTACCACTTACAGTAGTGCTATATCTATTAACAACAGCATCATGACCAGCTTTATCTAAGTATTTCTTAACACCTTTATATCTATTGAAATACTTATTTATCAGGATTTCTGACTCACGCTTTCCGATTTTTAATCTTTTAGAAAGACCCATAGAAGACATTCCATAACAATTATGAACAATAAAACCATTAGCCAAAAAATATTGATGGTTTTCTATAGATAAATCATATACCTTTTTAATCCCCTTTGATGTAATAGACTCTATTGGTAAAGGTACTATACCATTTTTATAAATAAGATTAAAAAAATCATCATATTCTGATAGCTCTTTAAAATATACATTACCTACATGATCAGAATATCTACTACTATAAAATCTATCTTTAAGCTGTTTACTTGTATTACGATTACTCATTATATTCTTCATTCTATCTACATTACTATTTATAAAATATGCTGAGCTATTATAAATATTTTTATTAATCGCCAAATTATTTTTTCTATTAGTTAAAAATCCTATTTGATCCATAAAAGTAAAACTTCCTTCATTAGATACAATGGATAAACAATAATATTTATCTGGATACCCATTTCTATTCTCTGATGTTATAGAGGATAATATTCCAAAATTTAATAACATTAATTGTATATCCTTAACTAATATTTTGGACTTACTACTATATTGGATTACATAGCTATTTCCCCTTGATTTTATGGTGCCATCACCTTCAAATAACCATTTTAAAAATTCTATTTGATACTCCATTTTAGATTCTTTAATGCATTTAGGAATACTTATTTCTTTTGTTTTATCAATATTTTTTATATTTAAAATATTTACCAACCACTCTGAAAACAATATAGAATTTATTGAGTATCTATCATATTTATCATTAGGTTTAGAAACTCTATTACCAAATAAATTATATAATAATGTATCTATTTTATGTATAAATTCTTTATCTGACTTACTAAAGCCAAATGATACCACACTATAAGTTTCTCTATTTCTTACTTTAATAACACAACCTTCAGCTATAAAAAGCCCTAAAAAAGCTGCCCACTCTATAGTTAATTTTTTAGGTAACACTAAAGTTTTATAATTAGTATTTTTATAAGTTTCAAAATTATCAAAGTAAACATCATTTTTAGGAAATAAATTAGAACCTTTTTTTATACATATTGAATCTTTAGTTATATCTAAATTTTTTAATTTAGTATCAACATATTCTCCTAAATAATTTACAACTTTAACTAAATGGTCTTCGGTAACTTCCATTGAGTAACCGTATTTAGTTATAATTTCAAATACTTCTTTTTCTCCCATGTATTGTTTATCAATAACTATATTTTTACCTATATCATGTGCAACTTCTTCACCTAATTTAATATCTTTTATTATTTTTATACCGTGATTTGTTATTATATTTGTATCTTCTGTTGTACACAGACCAAAATTGATCGCCTTGGCTGCATTCCTCATATTCTTTTCTACTCTATCGTAAACTACATCAAATATTTCAGATGAAGTTCTAGTATGAAGGTCTTGTCCTGTAGCATATGCATCAATAAATACAGGATCTTGGGAAAGATTTCCTAGAATACGTAGCTCTGCACCAGACATATCCGCAGTCAATAGTTTATACCCTGGAGCTGCAACAAAACATGATCTAAACTTTTGTTTTTTAGGAATATTTTGAAGGTTAGGATTTGAAGAACTCATTCTACCTGTCGATACCATTTGACGGAAATCAGTATGTAATCTTCCAGTATACTTACTAATCTTAGCTAATAAAGTTTCTGAATAAGTAGAAATTAATTTATTAGCTTTTCTATAATCTAATATTGCGTCAATTATAGGAAGACCAGCATGTTTTTCTAGAGAGGCAAAATCCGTTTTCTCAATATTTAATCCATATTTGACTAAAGATTTTTTCAATTGCGCATTACTATCTATATTGACTAGTGATACTCCAAATAAGGTATTTTGATCTTCTACTTTAGCTAATATATTTCTTATAATACCACCTACTTCAATTCGTTCTTTTTCTACATCTTTCATAATAATACGCCATTTTTCTGTATCAATATGGATACCATTTAATTCCATCTCACATAATGGTTTAATGAATTCAAATTCTAGCCGCGCCGCATTTTCTAAACCTTCCTTTATGACCGTAGACCATTGAAGATCTCTAATTAGATGTAAAGGAGTAACATCATTTGCTGCATATATTAACTGGAAGTCTTCATACTTTTGACCATAATCTGAGAAAGTAGTTCTTGGTTCTTTAGGCATATATAATCCTAAATGTTTAAGAACTATAGCTGCTAAACTAGCTTTAGTAAATGGAAGACCCAGTGTAGACAGTTGTTCTACTAACATAGTATCATATATATTAGTTAAGTAGTACCCTCTACTCCTCTTAATTATTTTCATATCGTACGCTGCATTTTGTAATATACGCATCTTTGTAGGATCTGTCAATAGAGGATCTAAAACTTCTGGATGTAGACTACTATGCTCAGTATCATGTCTAACATCAAAGACAAAAACTTTATTTGTAACACCAACTTGTAATAGGGTCCATTTAGCCTCGTATGGATCTAAGGCAGTGGTTTCAGTATCTATAGCATGGATAGGGTAGTTATTCAAAAAGGACATAGCCTTACGCGCCTCGTCCTCATTTGTTACGTAAGTATAATTTGGAATAGGAAGTGTTGCTTGATTTTGTTCTATAATAGATGGCATTAGTTTCTCCCATTTGATTCTGCTATAATATCTGAAACTTTGAACATATAATTATACCATTTATGCTCAGCAAGTTTACCTTGTTCATATATAGGAACTGTTAACACGTCAAGTACTTTTGAATATTTACGTGCTTCACCAACTTTTTTTGCACGTTTAATACATCCTACAAAAAGACCTGTGATACCTATACGCATACTTTCTACTGGTACTGATTTAATATTAACAAATATATCTATAGATTCTTTAAAATTACCATTATTTAAAGACTTAAATAATTCAATTACTTGTGGATCTGCATTGTTAATTCCAGATTGACAAATTTCTTTTCCTGCAGCTAAGGTCCAAGATCCTTCTATAGCTATTTGGCTTAAACAAACTAAAGCGTTTCCTGGAGCACCATCTGCCTCCTCTGAAATAAGGTTTAAAATATCTTGATTATATTGAAATCCTTCAAACTCACATACATTTTTTAAAAGATCATTCATAATTGTAGTTTCTACTCTTTTAAATTCTAAAGAAAAACATCTTCTTAAAAAAGCTTCTCCAGCATCTTTTGCTTTACTTCTTAATTTTTCGGGTTGATTTGTACAGAAAATAAAATAAACATGTTCATATCCATACTCTATGGGTTTTAACAAAAGATCTTTTGCTGCAGTTGTAAGTTCATGAGCTTCATCAAATATTAATATTTTAAACCTAGTATTAAATGGAGCCATAGGTAAATCTCTGACTATAGAGTCTACGTAATCTTTTCCTCCAGATTGACCTACATTAATTTCTTTTACATCAATATTATTTCCTTCAAGAATAGTCCGACAAGAATTACATTGTAAACATGGATTAGAACTTATACCATTAGTCTCACAATTTAATCCTAGAGCTATAATCTTTGCTGCAGTTGTTTTACCACATCCTGATCCGCCTGTAAATAATTGAGTATGTGGAACTTTATTAGAGTCCAATGAATTTTTAATAATTCTTTTATTTGTATCATTGCCTATAAGTTCATCTATTGTGCAAGGTCTATAAACAACATTTAAGTCATTAGATCCCATTTTAGTTTCGCGTCTAATAATCATAATACCTCCTTTCCTTTTCCTAAATATAAGACCTATTACTTATTTGTCAAGATGCTAGTAAATAAATTCTTTTTTCACTATTAATTTCATCACCACGTTTTTCTTCTATTATAATCGCTCCCCATGGAGTAGCTAGAAATATTACATTTCCATTATTATGCTTAGATGTTCCTTCTGTTACATAAATATCAGATATATAAGATGATCTTAATACACTATATTTTTTAGATATATATTCATAGCCCCCGCCACTATTATAAACAGCACATAATCTAGCTGCTTGAAATATATCGTTTATACTAGCACCTCTACTTACAGTATACATAGGTGGAGAAGGATCGTAGTGTCTTACACTAATCCAGTCTATTTCAATTTTTGGTTGGTAGTAATCGTTATTATAAGTAAATATTAATTGCCTATAAGTAGGATCAGTTAATGTTCCAGATGAAACTAAAGTTTCTCCATCATAATTAGACATTTGGTAGTTAAGAGTTTCAACAAATGTATGAGTTTTAAAGGAATAACTAGTAAGTTTGGTTCCATATTTTATACCTTGATTTGAAGCAGATGATAAATAATGAGGAGTTTCCGTAGGGCAACCTATATAGGTAATGGTACCACTAATAAATCCAGCTTGCCAATCTAAATCTGAATTATAATTTACAATAGATGATTTAAAACTATATTCAACTATACTATTACTAAATACATCCGAACTTATTAAAGATATAGGATAAATATGACTATAAGTATTTAGTCTAAGTATACTATTAGAAATAGTATACGTATTATTAGCATATCCACTATTAACAAATATCCAATTGTTAGATAAAGTAGATTCATTAAAATCATCAAATAAAGTAAATGTATCTTTTTTACTTGATTTAGTTTTAACATCAGGATTACCATAGAGAATATAAAATTTTTCGGTACTTTTAGAAAGTTTAACCAATATTTTAGGAGGAGTAATATAATTCCAAGATTCAATATAGTAAGGTACGGCTACACCTTTATCATCAACTATTCTTATATCAGCACCTTCTTTCTGAGATTGTCTATATATTTCATCAGGTTGTGTCATGGGTATTTCAAACAAAAATTGATAATTATCTTCTGGTATAGGAGATAACAATTCTACTAGTCTATTATACTCCCAACCAAAAATATTGTCATCCAGTCCTATTACATTATTAAATAGATTTACTGTATAATAATAATCACCAGTTGAAGTCTGAAAACATTTTGTTATATCATCTTTAATTATATATTCTCTTGCCCCGTCGGAAAATTTATATCTATCAACACCAGATACTGTAGACGCACATAGATAATCACCACTTCCATGCAAATAATTAACATCGTTAGCTGTTATAAATGGATAACTCCTATACTCTTCTAAAAATAATGTTCCACTAATAGTATCTACTGAACCTCTGTATATACCTGAATTAGTTGTAGCAACATAAAAATAATCACTATTAGCCCATATAGAGTTTGCACCATCAACAAGTGATATTGAATTTGTTAATGTTTCTGATGATGAATTATATATTTCTACCCCTTTTTTTGTAGCTTTATAGATATATGGGTCGTTGTACCATATATTTCTTTTTCTATTTGAATAAAAAGTTGATATTACTTTAAATATTCCAGGTACTATAAATTTATGTATTGTCTTACTTCCAGATATAGTTATTATACCACCGGTAGCCATAATATCTTCAGTTTTATAGCTAATAATAATTATACCAGATCCTCCAGTACCAGTAACTCCAGAACCACTTCTCTCTGATCCACCTCCACCACCACCAGTATTAGCTATTCCAGGTGTAGCATTAGCTTTGGACCCATTACCTCCACCCCCTTTACCACCTATTCCAGGAGTTCCAGCATAATATGTAGAGCCACCTCCTCCACCACCAATCCAACGAACACCATCTATATCTACTCCAGCATTTGATGATATCAATAAATCAGAATATAAATTTGTACCATCACCACCCTTACCACCAGCATTATATGTACCATTTACTCCAGCAGTTCCAGCCCCACCTCCTCCACCTTGACCATAATATGATGAAGAATATCCAGTTCCGCCCTTATTACCTCCCACTCTAAGTGCTACTCCAGGATAACCTGTTTTTGTAGCACCACCACCAGAACCACCATTATTACCATTAAAATTACTATCATCTCCTCCAGCACCACCACCCAAAGATACTATATTGTCAAAATATGAGTCTTGACCGTTTATATGATGGGTAGTTCCTCCTATACCTACAAACACAGAATATTCAACAACTTGAACTAAGTGGTCGCTTATATAAGTAACACCACCAGCACCACCACCTGCACCATGGTAAAGTGCGGCACCGCCGCACCCACCACCTGCAACCACTAAAACTTCTACATAACCATCAATATCTGTTAATGCCAATTATTCCTCCCTATTCCTGTTAAGTTTAAAATTATTAAGTAATTCATAAACATGGCATAAAACACCTGCGCCACTGTAAACAGGAATTATATAATTAACTATAGCTTTTACTTGCTGAACTGAATCTTCTGGGCACATAGAAAAACCTGACATTTGTATACAACTAATATCAGAATAACTACTTCCTATATATAAAACATTATCTGGGGCTATACTATATCGTTGAAGAATTTGATTGTAAACTTCTTTTTTATTTTTTTCAGCAAAGAAAAAAGGTATATTTCTTTTTTTACTAAGTGAAGCATTAATATTAGCATCAGATGATAAAAAAGCAAATCCCCAATCCTTCTTAATAAGATTTATAGCTTCAAAATCTTTCATGTAAAATTGCTTAAACATAACGGTATTTAATTCACCATAACCTACTAGGTGTTCAGTAATTATCCCATCAATTTCACTGATAATAAGTTTAATATTACCAAAATCCATATGTGTTTCTCCTTTTCCACTATAAATTATTTTTTAGTATTAAAAAATTCCTTTATAATATCACATATAAATGTAACTTCTTCTTCCAATAATGTAGGATGCATTGGTAAAGATAATAAAGTATCTGAAAGGTTATCTGAAATTGGGCAAATGGAATAAAAATTTTTGTACATAGTTTGTTGATGACATGGTTTTGGATAATGCAAACTAGTAGAAATATTATTTTTATTGAGAAAATCTTTTAATAAATCTCTAGTAATTTTATCTTCACATTTTAATTCATACAAATGAAATACTGGTTTTATTTCATCAGTTTTCATAAGCGGAGTTTTAACATTAGCTACATCCTTAAGTTGTTGGTAATACCAATTAGCTACTTTTACACGATGATTATTCAAGTAATCTAAAGTCGCTAAACCATAAGACAAAAACTTAGCGTTAATTGTATCTAAACGAGAATTGAGTCCAACATGAGAGTAGTCAAACCATGAACCAGATGATCTACCTACATTGCCCATCTCGCGGACATAGTCAGCTATGAATTCCTCATTAGTAACTACTGCTCCACCTTGACCTAAACCACCCAAATTTTTTGTCGGGTAAAAAGAATAACATCCTACTGCATCAAAAGATCCAGTACGCTTACCTTTATAAATAGCACCAGCAGACTGAGCACAATCTTCCACTATAAATAATTCATAAGTTTCAGCAAGACCCATTATCCCATCCATATCAGCAGGATAACCATATAAATGTACAGGAATAATAGCTCTAGTTTTAGTGGTAATTGCATCTTCTATACTTTCTGCGTCAATAGTGTATGTTTCTGGATTAGGATCAACAAACACTGGTTTAGCCCCAGTATGAGATACTGCAAATGCAGTAGCAATATATGTATTAGCTGGAACTATAACTTCGTCTCCAACGCCTATACCTAAAGCTTTTAAAGATAACCATAAAGCATCTGTACCTGATCCTACTCCTACTGCGTATTTAGTACCACAGTATTTAGCAAAACTATCTTCAAATTCTTCTAGAGCTTTACCACCTACAAATTGACCATGCTTAATAAGATCAATTAAAGGAGTAACATCTAAATTTTCATATTGTTTTTCTAAATCTACAAAATTAATTTTCATTATTTTTACCCCGCAATTTATTTTTTTTACTGACTACTTTTATTAACTTGCCTCCACACTCTGAACATTTCGTACCATAATCATGATCAGCATTATAAATTTCCATACCACATCCATCAATACATCTATGATCCAAAGTTGATTCTTTAAATGTCTTCATATTTTTTCTCCTCTTCCATTATATTATTCTTTCTCTACACACAAAGAAAAAATGTTTAGTTCCATATTTACTTTCTATTACGTCTGGATAAGAACTTTCTACTGATATATCTCTAAAAAATAATTTTAAAATTTCCACATAATTATTTACAGTTCTATATATAGCAGAGTATTCACTTTCTAATTCATTTGAATAAACATTTATATACTCATTACTACCACTCATAGAACATGGAGTTCTTACTATTAATTCTTTAGATTTTATTTTACTTAATAAATTACATAAATCTTTACTTTCAAATATATAAGGAAACATGCCCAATGAAATAGTTAAATCAGTACAAGGAAAATCTATTAATGTAGTAAAATCTTGAACCTTTGTTATTAAATTTTTCTGTTCGCCCCACCTATCTTCAAGTTTTAGTAATAATGGTTGCGATATATCATACCCATAGAATAATTCTATGTCTGTAAATTCTCTGAGAGCTATTAATAAATAACCATCTGCACAACCTAGATCTATTACTGATTTTATAGAATCTATATTATTCATAATAAAATTAAAATCAATTAATCTACGTTGCTTAACATTAGGATATTTAGGATAAGCGTCTCTACTCTTCCAAAAATTTTTAGCTACGTTGTAACTCATCTCTTATCTCAGTTCCACTAAATAGATAACCTTCAGATCGTGGTATAAACTCTGTTTCTATATTAAATTTTTTTGCCCAATTTAAAACATCTGGATTTCCTGATACTAACATATCAAATTCTGGTAAACCAAGTAAGTCTATTTTTTTAGTTAATACCCCAAAAATTCTATAAATTTTTACATTATTATGTAATGAAAATAAATCCTTTAATATATTAAGTACTATATCTGGGTTAGTGACTGGATTATCTGGTATATCCTCACTAACCCCTACAATAACTCTTTCATACTTAGACATTAAATTTAAAATAGTTCTAGCATGTCCAAGATGCGGTGGATGAAATTTTCCAGGAAAAAATACTGTTTTATCTATCATGCTGTCTCCTTAATAAAATTATAAATAACATTATATGCATGTGGCAATGAATAATAATCTTCATCGAACCACTCTAAAAAAAGTTCTCTTTGAATTTTTTTATATAAATCATAATCATTTTTAAGAAATGCTATTTTCTCTGTTAAATTACTAGTTGTTACACATTTAAACGATTTTATACCAGGAGGTTGCCATAGTCTAACTTCAACCTGAGATAGTATATCATCTATCATGGAATCTTTAGTAATAGTTCCAGGCATAAGTATAGGAATGCTTCCAAATAATAATGCGTCTTGGTAACAACTACTACCCATAGTCATAAAAAATTTACAAACATCAGTACAATACTTACTACCTATAGGTCCATTAAATTGTTCTGGAAGCATTTCTATACCATTAACATGCCAATCACTAGTATATTTTTTATACCAAACTTTATGAAATGGCATAAATATTCCGTCTAAGGATATATTTATACCATTCCAAATACCAGTACCTATTAAAATAACATCATTCCATCTATCTATATCATTAAAAGATATACTAGAATACATAATACTTAATTTGGGCCACTTAGCATTTATAATACTTCTTCCATCATTAAGTAATTTTACAGCGTTTTCATAATGACGTTTTTGAAAAGTTACCAATAATGACTTACCATAAGTTAAACAATTTTCAGGTAAATCATTAGCAAATAAATCGTGCTCTATGTCTATGAATCCTACTCTAGGCTTCACATTCTTTTGAAAATATCTAAATTCAGGCATCGTAGCACTATGTGTAGCCCATAAAATATAATCATATTTTTCAAATATATGTCTTTTACAGAATCCTGCATTCATAAACTGCTTTGCGTATATACCATAACTATTTACTGCTTGAATAGCCTGCGGTATTACTTCTATATTTTTGGACTGTAAAAATTTAATTATATGGGCATTAACACATAGCTCAGATTTGGAAAATATATACAGTAGTTTAATCTTTTTATTCATTTTTTAATCGACGCTAAAAAAGTTTCTGCTATTTCAGTTAATAAATATTTCTCTTTAGGTAAAGCATGTCTATCTAAACCTACCCTATTAACTTTTAATGGCTTACATGGAACTCCTGCCCATACTATAGCTGCAGATGATTCACCTTTATAAACACCATTTGCTCCTACTATACAGAAATCTCCTAGCTTAGCAAATGGATGAGTAGAACAATTAAGACCCATATAACAGTAACGTCCTATCTCAGAATGACCACCTATAATTGCTCCAGTATGAAGAACTACTCTTTCAGCTAGCTTAGCATCATGACCTACATGAGACTTAGCCATAAGATAACAACCTTTACTTACTAAAGTTCTATCAGTAAAAAGTGGTGTATTAATAGTAACATACTCTCTTATTTCCACATTGTCACCTATCTCAATAATACCACCTCCGTCCTTAGCTCCATTAGGATGTTCTCCAGGTAGTCCTATAGATGCTGAATATATTCTACAATTATTTCCTATTTTAACTCTATCAGATATATATGTAAATGGACCTATGTAAGTTCCATAGCCTATATCTGTTGTCTCTACCACTGATGTTGGATGAATAAATGTATTGTAAGTACTAACCATATTCCTCTCCTTTTAAAAACACCAAAGTTTATTAGTTTCACCATCTTGAGCATTAAAATACGTATCCTGATTAACATGTCTATTATACCAGTCCGCAATATATTTTGGATGGGCACCACTAAAAATTTTAGCACCAACAGAATCAAATGCGTATGTAAAAGATCTAGGAGATGCTATCTTACCACCCTCATATACATTACTATACTGATATAGATCATCGGCTTTTTTAGCTTTCATACCCAATGCTTTTGTATCTCTACAATTACCATAATGATAAATACTGGCTCCACAATTAATATTGCGTCCTGAATGAGCTGGAAAACCATCTGCCCACACTAAATCATCTGCACATCCATTATTCCTGTGTAAAAGTCTAATGCCGGTAGAGTGCCTCCAGAGGCGTGTATGCTGTTTATACCAAGCAGGTCCCTCAATATAATGAGTTGGAACTCCATAGAAGTGAATAACATTAAACGCAATAGCCGGAATCTCCATACTAACTGCTTTTCTAATCTGGTCAAAGTCGTTTTCATTTAGAACCTCATCAGCATCTATAGCGAGAATATAAGCATCGATTGGCATTTTGTCAAGTAGGAAATTCTTTTCATTTGCCCACATTTGTCTATTATGTTGCCAGTCCTTTACAAATAACTTTATTCTACCTTTACCATATTCATTCTGAAGAGAATACAAAATATCTAAAGTTCCATCCGTAGAACTTCCATCATTAATGTATATGTCATCACATAGATCCATCATGCATCTTATAGTAGATTCTACACAATAGTCAAGTATAACACACTGATGAGTTATTAGATGCGCGGATATCATACTTTTTTCCACCAGCCATTGTCAGCTAATGATTTTTGAGCCGCGACTAAAACTTTAACTACGTTCACCCCAACATCACCATTACTTAGAGGCTGTCTATTTTCTTCTATACACGAAATGAATTCTTGACACTCTTTAACCAATGGCTCCCATGTTTCTATATAAGGATAGACTACATCTCCATACTTATAGCTTAAAAGATGTCTTGAATAATCCAAAGAGGTTTCAGACTGAAGCTTACTTAAGTCCACTGTTTTATTGTATATAGCTATTGTTTTGTTAATAGAGTCACATACAGCCATTTGTTTATAGCCTACTACAACAGTACTCCTTACTTTATGAGGATCTAGCCAACTAAGATGAAGATGAGCTTTGATATCATCACCATAATCCATTATTACAAATGCTACATCTTCAACATTGGTTAATACATTCTTCATTCCAAATGCTGATACACTGTTACATGTTCTATCTAAAAGAAAATCTATGATAGAAATATCATGTGGTAAAAGATCCGAAAGAACCCCACAAGATTGTATTTGACCAAGGTTTAATCTTTGTGTGTAAACATAATGAACCTTTCCAAAGGCTTCACTATTTATAATTTCTTTTAGCTTTAAAATTTCTGGTGCGTACAAAAAAATATGACCCACCATAACTATTAAATTTTTACTTTTAGCATACTTAACTATAGTTTCTGCTTCTTCTAAACTTGTAGCAATAGGTTTTTCTACAAATATATGTTTATCGTGTTGAAGAGCTTTCATTGCTATTTCAAAGTGATTTTTAGGGGGTGTAGCAATAACAACACCTTTAACTTCATCCCTACCAAGACATTTTTCCCAGTCTGTATCAAAATAAACTCCTCTATAGATCTTCTGCTTTGTAAAATTTATCAAAGATTCTTTATCTAAATCAAAAACTCCAGAAAGAACATTAAGACTATTTAAAGTTCTTAACAAATTCTTTCCCCATATACCGCATCCTACTTGGACTATTTTAGTATTCATATTTGTATCTCCTATACATCAGTGCTTGATACCAAGCTGTGTGCCACTCTCTATGAAAGTTAGCTCTAGCATTACATGATCTACAAATTGTTATAAGGTTTTTAGGACTACAGCTTTTCTTGTTGTAGTCTATGTGGTGAACAGATAACACTTTATCTTTTTTCCAACAGTCTGGGTTTAAGCATTTATTACCATCTCTAAGTCTTATATCTTTCTTGTATTCATTATCACTCCAAATTGGGCAGTAAGGCTCATAAGAAACACCTCCTAACCAACGCGGATTTCCTGATCCAAACCTATTTAAATCACTACAAGTAGGACATCTACAACCCATCATCCAATTACCCCAGGTAATCTCATGTTCATGTCCTTCAGAGCATCTATAATCTAACTTAGTTTTAGAATTTTTATACTCTTTAGATAAAAGACTATATCCTGTACTTTCAAAAGAATACCTAACTTGATCTAAAGTAAGTTTAGTTAAGCCTGCACATGTAGGACATCTATGACCTTGTTGCCAGTCATTAAATTTAATACTGTGTTCATGATATTTAGAACATTGGTAATTCAATTTAGTTTTATTACCAATATATTCTTTAGATAATAACTTGTAACCATATTTAGTAAAAGATTCACTAACCTGTTCTATAGTAAGTTTAATATTACCAGCACATGAAGGACATCTATATCCATGTCGCCAATTATGCCAAGTAATATCATGATAGTGGTTCTTAGGACATCGATAATTAAGTTTAGTATTGTTATTGGTATACTCTTCCGATAGAAGAGTATACCCATATTTATCAAATTCTGATCTTACATATTCTATATTAAGTTTAGTCCCCATCTGGCCAGATATTTTTACCTCCTTCCTGTTTCTCTAGAGCCATCAAACTATTGTAAAGAGTATTCATCTTATCCAAGGTATAATCCATCCTTCCTTTCCAATATAAATTGAAATGGTTAATATCATGAGTCATAACTAAACTAGATCCACGCAGACCTACAATAGGTTCATGAACATATTTAACAGTATGGATTCGTGGATAATCATTTCTTAGTAATCTTAATTGTACATCAGGATACCACTTAGCTTCTGTGTACTCATTTTTCATTTCTAAATCTAACCAGTGTCTTCTTGGAAAGTGAAAACCATCTACTTTACTATTCTGATTATCGTCTATAAGTTTCAATAAGTTTTCACCAAACTCTTTTGATATGGTTTCATCTGGTGCCATATTGAAGCTCCAATCTGAAAAATACTTTACCCATGAAAATAGAGTATTTTGAGCTTTGCCAAAGTTTTCAAATTTAAAATCTTTAACATGACATCCATGTGCTTTAGCTATTTCTCTGGTATTATCAGTTGTAGTATTATCTACAAGTATGTAGCTATCACCAACGTAGGGTAATATAGATTCTAGCATGTTACTTATACAATGAGCCTCATTCTTTACAAATACACTGTGTATTAATCTATGCTTCATAAAATTACTCCTCTACCTTATCGCAGGATAGTTTAATCAAATAATGATCTTCACCAGAAGCATTTTTAAGTGTTTCTAGCGTTGTACCATACATATCAGCAACTTGCCAGAATCTAGTAAGAATTGAAAACATATTATGACCATTATGATCATTGTAAGAACGAGTAAAAACATATAGTGCATTAGACATTTTTGTAAATGCGTGTAAATAATTTAAAAGATCGACTGTATAAATATGTTGCAAACAAATTGAACAGAATATAACATCTACTTTTTTAGTAGCAAGCTCATCCCAGTCTGTAAAACATTCAATGTTGGTACGTCTCCGATAAGCTTTTGTAGACCTAAGCATATTAATCATATTTTCAAAATCAAAAGCATAGACTTTCTCGAATTTCTTACTTAACTGTATTGTGTTCCTACCCACTCCTGCTCCAAAATCGAGTACAATTCCCTTTTCTGTTATAACGTTTATGAATTTATCATATTCCTTATATAGACTATGAATACTGCTAGCGGTACCAGTTAATATTTCTTTTGGTGCATTAATTTCAGTAGCGTCTGTCCAAACATTGTATGTTCCTTTTAATTCCATAATTAGTTCTCCTCTTTATTAAAGTTTAATGAATTTTACTGTCATATTATAACCATCTCTTGTCCAACTGATCTCACTCAAACCACTCTTTTCACAGACATATTTAAAAAGCCTTCTATCATACTGAGTATAGTGTACATTTTGACAATAATTTTGTGCCCCTCCCAAAAGCCAATTAAAGTAGTGTGATATAGGTACATCAAACATATCAGTCCTATTTTCATCTTTTCTTTTTATATAATCAGTGGCTATGGCTTCTAAATTAGGAAGTCTAAATTCTATAGTGCCTCCAGTTTTTAAAACACGTACCCATTCCTTAAGCACTAAATCTACCTCAGAAATTTTAAAATGTTCTATAATATCTGATGCTAAAATATAATCAAAGTGTTCATCGTTAAATCTAGATAAATCTTTTACATCTCCTACTTCATCTATATGTACAAGATTTTCTCTTATATCAAAATTTATACATTTATATCCTGGTGGATATTCTTTATAGGTTCTATTTCCTGATCCTACGTTTAAAGTTAATAGCATAATCCTCCTTAGTAATTACTCATAATATCATTTAAATATATACATTCTTTTAATCCAAATAATTCCTTCTTTTTAGGTGGTTTTAACATAGGTTGTATTTTTTTAAATGGCGCCGAAAAACTTATTAAAGCTTCATTTTTATTATATGACTCCATATAAACAAAGAATACTATATCATTCTTTACACTATTGTATATGGAATCTATACCTCCTTTAGTATTTTTATTAGATTTTTGAAATGTCCAACTTATACCACAATAATTTTTTGTAAATGAGTTACATGTTTTGACGTGGAAGTCTAATAAATCTTTGTTGATAGGGCTATAACGTAGATCTTCAGACCAGTCTTTCTGTCTAGATTTATAAATAGTAAAGTCTGGTAATATGAATGGATAGTTTAAATACTCTGTTAGAAAATAAGCTACAAATAACTCCCCTATCTTACCCACGATCGTATCATCTATAGGTTTAGAAGCATTTCTATTTTTAGTATAATAGTCTATAGATTGTCCTCTATCAGCCATGAGTGTATGGGCAAAATTAACACTTGTAATAAGAGTATTTTTAAATAAAGAGTCATCTATTTTTACAATGGTATTAAAAAATTGTATGTTATCTTCAAGGTACATAATAAATTTCCTTAAAAATTGCTTATTAAAAGTTCTTGTTTACCGCGAGATGTATTTATAGAATAGTTAACACCATTTAAATATTCTATATTAGCCCATCTTTTATACATGTTTTCTATTTCATCGCAAAAATCATATGATAATAACCATAAATGATGTGTTCTTTTTAGTAAATTAGCTAATCTATAATGTTGATCGTTAGAAAATCCAAACTGATATAAGTCATTTCCTTTTACATAGTATGGAGGATCTAAATATAAAAACGATCTTTCTTTATCATCCAAAATTAAAGCTGAGTAATCAAAGCATGTACATGTTGAATGTCTAAGAATATTTTTAGAAAATAATTTATTATAAAAATCTATCTTCTTACATATGTATTCTGGTGACCATCTACATGCTATATCATAAATAGATTTCTGTTTCTTTCCACCTAAAGGTCCTCCAGATTTAGTTCCTAATCCAGAATAAGAAGTTTGATGGATAGCTATTTTATAAAACCCATGTAAAACTTTTTCATCATCTGTTAAATCTCTGGATAGATTATTCATTAAAACATTTTTTATATGATAAAATGCTTCTACTGAAGGTTTAAAATACATAACTAATTTTTTTAATTCTTCTGGTCTATTAATGACACTATACCATATACTAGCAATACCACAGTCATAATCATTTATCCAAAATTTATCAATGTTAAAATCAAGTGTTTTTAATCCTATACTTCCACCACCAAAAAATGGTTCTCTATATTCATTTATTTCGTCATTATTATTAAAAACTTCTTGTATTTTAGGTAATATTAATGTGGACAATTTATTTTTTCCGCCAGGGTATCTAAAAAATCCCATATTACACACTCCTTATTCCATCAATAATTCTTTGACCTATTACTTTCCAATTTAAAGTTTCACCGATATATTTTTGTAATTTTTTTCCACGTGCAATAGATTCATCCTGATCATCATAAACAGACCTCATAAGTTGAGAAGCATGTTTTTCGCTAGGAAAAGCCCAATACTGGTCTAAACTATACCATCTTGAATTACTTGAAGCTATTCCATTCAATATGTAACTACCACCATCTTCTACAAACTCATCATCTATATCAACTGAAATACTACATACAAGATCTTTATAATCCTCAATAATTTCTTTTTTAGTTATTAAAACACCAAATCCACCTGTTATTTTTTTCTTATACCTACTCTTAACTCTTTTAGCTTTAACATCTAAAATAGTATCAAACTCCTCATCAGAAATTGAAAATATATAACTAATCCTACCATCGGTTCTTTTACTTCTTCTTAAAGATGGTACAATATTCAATGAAAGTAATACATCTCTCAAATCTGTAGACAAAAAAAATGAAGCTGTTTCAGCAGAACATTCTGGATTTATTCTTTTCATATTCAAACTTTTATTTTTATATCCTTCCTTTCTAATATGACCATCCCCATCCCAATAGCCACGAATAAGATCTATATTAAAAAAATTATATTTAATTTTGTTAGTTATAAATTTATCATGACTTCCTGTACCAAAATTACTCATAAAAAACTCAATTAATTCTTTACCATAAAAAATAATTTCACACCCGTTTCTGTCAACTAAATCTCGTTCATATATATGGCTTATATGTTTTCCAAAAAATTCATCCATATATGTTTTACATTTATTAGCTAAAGTAAATTTTTCATTTATATTAAAAGAAAATCCAATATATGTTCTATGTTTAGAAACATAACCTTCTGCTAGGTATAATCCACATAAATATAATAATCTACTTAAAGACTCGCCTTCAAATTCAATTCCATTTATATTTATTTTACTATCGAATATATCTAATTTTGATGGTGTTGGTACATATAAATAATCATTTGCATTTATATCACAAACTTTTTTATTAACTGGTATACCATTTTCCACTACATAAAGTTTATGTTGTCCAGTAAGTTCTACTGGGTCGGGCATAGAGTAATATTTTATAGAATACATATCTTCTTCTTCTTTTATAGGTCTAAATTCTACTTTATTTATATTTTTTAGTTTAAGATTTTTATTATAAACACTAATACCTTCCTGTAAACTACTAGCTTTTATATAGCCACTTTCTGTTTTTACTAATGAATTCAAAGACATACACCACGGCATACCGTGACAGCATACTTCTACAAAATCTACCAAATAACTATTATCTTCCTTCAAATATTCAGTAGAGCCACCAAAATTAGTAGCAATTACTGGGTTACCTGCAGCACCAGCAGTAGCAGTTGATAAACCAAATCCCTCACCTCTATCTAAAGTTATATAACAATCTCCTCTAGCATGTAAACCTTTCATCTCGTCATCACTTAGCATATCTAGCACTAAATAAATAGGTGGATATGAATACCCTTCCATAGGACAAGCATGTTTTAATCTTCTAATAGTGGTTCGTATTACATCTTTTTCTCCATCACTATAATCACTTCTATGTGTTTTCATTACAAGAGCTACATCTTCACCTCTCCTAAAAGTTCTCCAATATGTTTTTATTGTAGATAAGACATTCTTTCGCTCAGTATTACCAGAAAAAAGTATTTTACCATTTCTTTCCACTAGCATTGTATGATTCTTAACAGAAGCACAATAAACATAACCATCATAATCAATTTCATCTAATCTTGCACGACTTAAAGAAGGTTCATTTTGGTGTTTATTAACAGATATCGTATATTGTAACCTTGTACCTTTTATTAATCTTCCATCTATCATTCCATATTTGTTCTTAGTTGAGTCACAAGTAGAAATAGACCCTGAAAATCCAACTTTTAATAAACACTCTTGAACATCTTCTGCTAATTTTTTAGAAGTAGTAGTGTATTTCATCCAACTACCATTCTTTGAAAAACTACCATCGCCTTTAATTAATGAATTAAGAAAAATCTTAATCTGGTCAGAACTTAAATCCTTTAACCATGTAGGAATAAATTTTTCATAACATTTACCAAATTCAAGTAAATAAAAATATAAATATTTTGAATTAAATAAAATGTCTTTATTGTTATGATTTACTGGAGTAAAACCCATTCTTTCTATACATTCCCAAATTTCTTTTTTATACTGCTCACTCTTTAACTGAGTTATTACTACTCTATAATAATTAGTAGATTTTTCGAGTGAACCTTCAGATAAATACCACCCAAAAAATTCTAAAAAATCATCCATCCGAATCTTTTTTGAATCAATAGTGACATCTTCTTTATTGCAAAGATAAAAAAATTCTTCTTCTTGACCTTCCCAAATACAATTCTTTTTGGATCTATATATATTACTAACTTTTAATTTACCATCTGTAGTTTTTGCTAAAAGTTCATTTAAAGGTTTAAGTTGCCATGATTCATCATATTTAGTTTTAACAACCATTTTATGATCTGGGGTTACACACACATCGTATTGACCACCACTATTTAAATGTAGCATTTTATCTTTTCTTCTAAATTTTACTATTTTATCAGGTTTATGATATTCTAATTTATCATTTTCTTTATTTAAAGTTGCAATTTCATCTTCATATAATAAATCTTTAAAATATTTAAAACCTTCTTTAGTTAAAACTCTAGTTTGTTCATCATAACACCACTGACCTATAAAATAAAACATATATGTTTCATCGTCAATACCACTAATATTATAAGGTTCTATATCTTTAAATTCATTTATATCCATAACATGTGGAACATTAACAATTGGAACTGTAACACCACTTTCTTTAAACACACCAACATTCCAATCACATCCTACCATACATAGATCAGCAGTATCGTTAATATATTTAGCCCATGAATGATGTAATTTACTAGTTTCCCAAATAGTAAATCCTGCAAAAAATTTTCCTCGTTCTTTATGTTGAGCCCACCATTCAGGAGTTAGTTGACAAAATATAATATTATAATCAATATCTTTATCTATAAGAGATCTAATAATTTTTCCATCTTCACCTAAGTCTGGTCTAGCTGGTTCAAATGATACAGTTTTAATAGTAAGTGGTATTCCTAGTTTATATAGTGCAATTATATTTTTCCTAGCCGCCGCAGCATATCCACTACCGTCTTCCACACACGAAATAAATTTTATGCCTTTTATTTCCATCTATATTCCTCCTCCATTTAACATTTACTCTATTTAATCACTGATACAACTAATATAATACATAATATCAATTTGTCAATACTAAGTTTAAATAAAAATAAGGGTCAATAATATGACCCTTATTTTAATCATTTCATACTTCTGGTAATAACTCTGGATGCTCACACTGTTCAATAACACTGTCTATAAAAGTGTGCCATTGTTTTAATCTATGTCTATGTCTTTGTATAAACATATTTCTTAATGTCTTGTAATTAACGCAAACCAATCTAGTCTGCAAAAATCCCTCAGGTAAATTCCATTTTACCCTCTCTAAACTATCACCTATAAGTAAACCTTTTTCAGTGAAATTACTTGTTTCTTCTTTAAGTATTTCATTAAAAATATCTATTTGTCGGCTGTCTGTCCCATCTTCAAAATCATATGGTAAAAGTTGTCTCTTTTGAATAGTATGCATAGTTGAATTACCAGACCAAGTTATTTTATTATTTCTTCTTACCATTATTACATGATTAGGAACTTCAACACAATAAATATTACCACTATATGGTTCTTTTAATATATTATTTTTTAATACATATGAATATAATGTTTTATGTTTTGAAATACTCCATACAATATTTCTCTTACCTATCATTTTCTGATGCACTCTTATATTAGAGTTAGACCCTATCTTTAACCATAATTCTTGCATATTATCTATAAGTGTCTTACTTATAGATATGTAAATATGATGACCGTTAGTTATACATCCATCACCCATCATTATCCACTTCTCAAACAAAATTAATTTATCTACTGGAAGATTAAGTATCCAAGTAGGTATATATTTATGAAGTGCTCCTTTTTGATTTTCTAAATACCTATATAATTGTTTTGAATGTATAAGCCACTTTACATCATTACCTTTACTTTGTTTACACACTTTAAAAGGAAATACTTTAAAAAATTCATCTATTTCATTATAATTAATTGATTTTTTAGACTGACATACGCCTATAATATAATTACTTTTTTTTAAATAGTTATATAAATACCCTTCAGAAATAAATATACCCATAAATTTTAACATTACATCGGTATTTATAAATATATCCTCAGAACCAAGATGATTTTTTATTTTTGGTATACATATCTGATTTATATTGTTACCAGCCCATATACCGCCTTTCGGTATAGCATGATTATGTGTAAAATTAACAGCTTTTAGTAGTCTTAAACTAGACCCCCTTCTATTTTTAACTACCATATTATGATTAGGAGTAACTTTTAAATCATAACTACGTCCTTTAAACCTAATCATATCACCTTGATAAAAAGATGATATATAATTAGTAATATATTGATACTCTATAAATTTATTAGTCATATTTAAAGTACATACTTTATCTCCCATGTGCACATCTTTAAATAATTTCCAACCGCTATTCGTAAGAATTTCTGTAATATCATCATAGCATTCACTTTGTTTTGTAGCTAAACGATAAGTATCAAATTCACTCCACCATCCTCTAGGAGCCTCAACTTCAACCCACATTTGAATAGATTCTAAAAATTTATTATGTCCTCCATCCATTTTATGCTGTATAGTAGCTTTACTACTCAACTTTTTAAAACGTTCTGCTGTCCACCAGTCCTTGAAAGTTATTTCTCTATCTTTAAAAGACAATGACAACCCATAAAGTGATTCTTCATACCCACATTCTTTAATTATTCTTACTTTCATTATATCTCCTAAAAACTTTCTGTTGCTATTACATTATTAGTTTCAGATTTAACTACTTCACCAGTCATTAAACTTTTATAAGCAGAATCAAATATAGTTAACCATTTAGGAACAATGTGTGAAGACCAATCCATTTGCGTAGTAGCCCAACTATATGCATTTTCTGTACGTTTCTTAACCTCTTCTGAATTTGAATACACTTCTTTCATTATTCTAATCATATCTTCAACATCAACCAAAGGTCGTACAACCTCATTATCATTTGGTACTACAGTAAACAAACTTGGATTTGATCCACTCTTTACTAGCCATCCACGATCTTCTGTAATAAATTCAGGCATCATAGTATTTCCTGGCATAATAACTGGAGTTTTAGTAGCCATGGACTCAATCCATGAATTATGCACAACTACATTTTCAGCAATAAAATCGTTAGTATTAGCTACCTGTATATCAATTAGTTTACCGCAATATTTTTCTACTTTTATCTTCTTTATAGGTAAAATTAAATAATCATCATTAATTTTTGCTGACTCATTATCTATATTTAAATCATAATTTTTATCACAGTTTCTAGGAAATAAAAGTTGATCTCCTACTAAAAGATTTTCAGCTTTTTTCCATGTGTAATTACCATTATCTAAAGTAAGAAAACCATGTTCAGGTGATGATTTTATTGGGATATTAGACATCCAAGTAGTAATATTATATAAACTATCATCATGATATTTGGACATTATGGCTTGAACTTCGTTATAAGTACCATTAGATGATAATACTTTATCCATAACCGTTAAATCTTTAATACACTTTATTCCAGAATCAGTATAAATATTAGTTTCAGGATGAAGGCAAAACCCAAAACCTTCACCTAAAGTTGTGCTGATAACACAATCACTAGCATTATATATCAAGTTAACGATATTCCTTGGATAACCTTGGTTAGGTCCGAAATTTTCAGGAAAAATAACATCATTTACTGTACTAAGCCCATAAGATTTAACAATCTCTGGTAGATCCCAGCCCTGATCTTTTTTAGCACAATTATGAGCTATAAAACCACCATTAACGCAGTAAGACTCATCGTCTACTACTGACATATTGTATACAGATCCAGTGTAATCAGATGGTTTTATTGAGTGTATCCTACAAGCAACGTAGCCATCTATAAAAAAATGATAATATTCTTTATTTACTTTAGTAAGTTTAAAATCATCAATCTCTAAATTTAAGTATAGTCTTTCTAAATCTGAATGTATGGTAGCCATAAAACCATTAAAACTACTTCCGTCTGGTCTATACGTATCTCGTATCGACATGAAAAATTTTCTTCTAAGAAGACCATCTCTTACTAACGTTATTAAATCTAAAGATACTGAACTGTATGCAATAAATCTATCTGTGTAGTGACCATCACCATCAAACATTCCAGTAATTAACCCAAAAAATTTATCATCAGATAAAAAATTGAACCATTCTGGATATTTTTTAGTATGAGCTGAATGACCAAATAAAGATTTAAAAAATTTTGCTAAAGTAGAACTACATACTGTAAGTTGTGTAGTATTTTTTTCAGGAAAATGTCTAACTATAGTAGTAAGACCGAATATATTTTTTATATTACTAACTACAAAATCTACATACTTAACTTCTTTTATATTAAAAGTAAATTGTACAGTATCCATAGTTCCACGTACACAACCCTCAGACAAATAATAACCAAATAATTTCATTAATTCCTTAGTAATGTTTAACTTATTTGGAATACTAATTGTTCTAGGATGATTAGAAGTTTTTATAAATATACCATCTTCTATATAATTTATAGACGCCAAATTAAATACATCTGAAATATATAAGTCATCTGGGACTTTACCTATATTATTTTTAGGTATAGGAATAAGAAGATAATCACCCTCTTTTAAATCTTTAGTTTCTACCCATTCTGGGATATAATTTTCAGAAATACTTCTATCACAATTTGAAATCCAATTTTCTTTTCTATAAATCCATCTATTCTTGCACATAGGCAAGCATTCATCATGAACACATAAAGTTGTCATAGGCTTTATAGCCATAAATCTATGATCTGATGTAGCCAATATACTATTATTTCTTCCTGTTACACATACTTCCATTATAGACTCTTCTTCTTTAAGTTCTCTACAAGATGTCTCATACACTTCCTTAAACACTCCATTTTTAGTAAGAACTACGTCTCCTTTAGTAATATCTTCTATATTTTTTATACCATTAAATACTCTAATTTCTGTACCCTCACTAAAACAATGCAAATATAAAATAGAATCTGGAGCTTGTTTATGAAACTCTGAAAAAGCTACAATAGTCCTAGGTATATCTTTTCTTTGTTGATTGCGATTTACATTAGTGAATATAAATTTATTTGCCTGGGCGCCAAAAAAATGAGATCTAAAAGCTTCTACTTCTTTCTTATCAACTGGAAAATATTCTTTAGTATTAACACCGTGTGGAATTACCATAGGCTCTTTCATAATAGGTAAAACACCCATAGACTCTCTTTTTCCAAAATCAGAATAAGCTATAAGATGATCACAGGCATTTACATTATGAATCCATGGTACTTTAGGAGTACCATCAATTGGAAAATAACATATTGATCTAAATTTTTTACCTTTGGCTCTCAAACTATTATGAAGTTCTGGTAAAAATTCTAGAATAAATGTATCCTGAAGACAAAATAAAATATCGAAATCCATTTGCTGGATCATAGCAAATGCTTTTTTTCGTCCATAAGGATCCTTATCTGAATTTGTACCAGCGGGCCAAATTCGATAAGGAAAATTGTGGGGATCTCCCCAATAATTTATTGCTATAATATCGATATCAAACCTACCAGTATTGTGCAATCCATCCAAAATATTACGCGAAACTGTCGCAAAACCAGTTGCACATGTGGGCGAATCGCAGTAAGCAACAACCTTAATCTTTTTCTGTGTACTGTTTCCTTTTACTACATTTTTGTATTTACTCATTTAGTTCTCCTTTTAATTTTGAATACTTATAGTTATACCTCATGTACATAAGCGCTTGATACCAAGCAGTATGCCACTCACGATCTTTATTAGCTGAAGAATTACAACTTCCACATAAAGTTATTACATTTTTATATTCACAATTTTTTTTATTATAATCAATATGATGAATATTAAGTCTTGAATCCCTTTTATTACATGTTGGGTTTAAACATTTATTACCGTCTCTTAATTTAATATCTTTTTTATAAGAATGGCGTAAAACCCCTATCCCTTTAGGGTAGGGGATGTAAGCCTTTTTTTTAAGTTGGCGAGAAGGGAATAACTCGCCATTTACCCTTTTTAACGCTACATTGCTGTAGGTAATGCGTATCTCTAATCTGTAACCAATTAGAGAATCCGACCTCATCTCGACAATGATAAAAAGGCTTTTTAAACTTATGTCACCGAACCTTACCTCAGTTCTACTTAAACATAAGCGACAGAGCAGTGGTCTGATGCGTCAACCAAAGGTGTCATGACCTAAATATCGTAGTATCCGTTTCTGGATACTGAGTCTGGTGAACTCAGGCTCATTTCTAAGCCCCTATCCCTTTAGGGTAGGGGTAGTTCACTTTCATAGAACAATAAGGGCACCTATTACCAGCACCATCCCAACCATGCCATGAAATAGAATGTTTATGCCCATTTGGGCACTCGTAATTTAGTTTTGATCTATTATTAATATAATTTTTAGACAATAGTATATAATTTTCTTTACTAAAGGACTCCTTTATCATATTAATAGTAGGTTTAACATTTCCATAACAAGTTGGACATCTTTGACCTCTACTCCAATCACGCCATCTAATACTATGTTCGTGTCCATTAGAGCATATATAATATAACTTAGTTCTATTATTAATATACTCTTTAGATAAAAGAATACAATTATTATCTTTAAATGATTTACTAATATCTTCCAAACTAGGTTTAGATAAACCTGCACATGAAGGACATCTATGCGCATATTTCCAGTCGTACCATCTAATACTATGCTCATGCCCATTTGAACACCTGTAATCTAATTTAGTATGAGCTCCGATATACTCTTCCGACAGAAGAGTATATCCTTCGCTCTCAAATTGTTCTCTTATATGTTCTATAGTTATTTTCTTCATATTTGTATATTAAGCATTAAATCCTATTTGTCAAGTTTATTTTTTAATTTTTCTTGACGCCAAAAATGGCGACGTGTGGTTAGTAGTAGCAGAGTTAGTTATCATATCCTTAACCGATGAATTCATACTCATATAAGTTTCAACTGCCTTCTTATTTAAGTTAACTAAACTTGGAAAATCTTCCGATGGTACAGAATCGTATACTGTATTTAAGTTATAATTGGTACTAGAATTTTGTTTAACATATATTTCTTTTTCCGCGCCCTTTAAATTACTAGCATTGGCTTTAATTTTCTCCATCATAACCATACCTAATTCTCTTTCCCTACTTTCTAAAATCTTTTTAACTGATTTAACTGTCTCCCATTCACTAATTAATTGATCATTATCAAAACCCATAAGGGGCAAAAAAGTATAATCAGACTTCTCACATACCTTTTTATATGAACTACATAAGTCTTTAAAATCACACCAAGGACAAAACATATTCAAAGATGCTTTTACGTCTTCTTCCTTTAAAGCTAACATTTGATCATACACACTTTTAAGATAAAGTTCAAAATCTTCTCTCTGTTTATCGGTTCGATATGTAAATATCATATCATGCTTTAATAGATCTAGTGCTAATACTATCCTCTTGTACTGTGGGTACATCTGTCTTGCTACCATATCGTAAAGTGATAGTTGTATATCATTTTGCATTTGAGATCCAGTAGGTGCGGTCTTAGAGGTCTTGTAGTCGATTATTATTATAGTTTCGTCGTTCAAAATTTCAACCTTATCAATCGCACCAATTACTGGAACTCCATATTTAGAGGTAATATCGTTACCACCATCAGCACCCCAGAAACCAAATTTAATTTCGAGCCCAATAATTTTGCTACCAGTTAAGAACTTTCTTAATCTCTTACTTACTAACTCTCTACCTTCAGCATGCACTTCATAATCCTCTATTCCTTCACTTATTGATACACTATCATACTTAGCAAGTATATTTTTAATATCTTCATCTGAAAATTTTTCTTTATTTTTCCAAATTTGACCTGCTAATTCTAATGACTCATGTACTGCTGTACCTAATTTAAAAGATGGATTAGATAATTTAGGCATTTTACTGTAGTAATTAAAAAAGTATTTTTGCCGACATGACAGAAAAGATGAAATTCTAGTAGCACTTACTTTGATATCTTTACTCATTGTTTACTCCTTTTATGAAATTAGACTTCATATAAAAATCCGTAATCTTTTTCTTCCCTAAACTTTTTAGCATTTAATACTTGGTCATAGTAAACTAATAGTTGAGAAATGGCATCTACTATATCATTGTCTCGTTTAAAATTAAATTTTTGCCAGTCTAATAAAGTAACCACAAAATCAAAAAGTTGTTCTTTAGTTTTAACTTTAAAATAGGATTTTACTGTATTAGTGTGTATAATATATGGCTCTATTCCAAACTCTGATAAACAACATTCCTCAGTAACACCTGCAAATTTAGCAAGAAGGACTAATGTTTTAGGATTAAGACCTGCAAACACATCTTCCATTACTACATGTGTAGGTTGCAGGTCTTTTAATAACTTAGTTAATTCGATCCTATATTTAACTAGTCTTTCTGCTCTACTATATTTAGGTAATGTAGTTATTACTCCAGATATTATATTATCATCCTTTACTGGACAAAAAGACCATCCAGTAGAGGATGCCGATATATCTAAACTAAGTACTCTTATTAGCATTGTCAAGTAGCTCAGATAAAAATCTTAATTCAGCTATCTGAGAACTATTAAGTTTATTTAAATTTATTGGTTCTATTCCAGTTATTGTTACTACTATATCTCCACGTCTTCCTCCATTTAAACCTGATCTTCCTGCACTATTTAAAATAGATCTGGAATTTAAAGGTGTATTTGCTGGTATATTAATTTCAAGTTCTCTATTTTCAACATTAACATTACCAGTTCCTTTACAGGGTGAACATGTATCAGTACCCATTATACCCTTAGCCTGACATTTTGGACAAGGCTGTGTTGAAGATGATACAAAACCTTGTCTACGTTCTACATGTTGTTTATAGCCAACTCCATTACATAAATCACATTCCGTACCATGTGTAAATCCCTTTCCACCACAATAATTACATCCTTCATGATATGAAATTTTTATTTTAAAACTTCCTCCAAAAATAAAAATTTTAAGTGGTATTAAAGTTTCTATACTCATAGCACTACCATCTCTAGGACTATTTAAATCTGGTTTCTGTGGTTTCTGCCTACCATTAAATCCTGGAAATCCTGGAAATCCAAATCCACCAAACATACCACCAAAAGGATCTGGATTATCATATTGTTGTTTTTTATCTGAATCAGATAAAACAGTATAAGCAGCACTTATATCTTTAAATTTATCTTCTGATTCTTTATTACCAAAATTACGATCAGGATGATGTTCCATAGAAAGTTTTCTATAAGCTTTTTTTATTTCTTCTGGTGAAGCAGAACGTTCAACTCCTAATGTAGAATAGTGATCACTCATTTATATAACCTCCAATTCAAACACATAATTATATCTCTTTATTAGTAGTACTTTTACTATTATCATTAATAGCTACAATAGTTACAATTTGACCAATTAAAACTACTTCATCATCCTCAAATTTTACAATATAAGGAATTAAAAATTGATCTGGATCTAAAGCTGGATACTTACTAATAGCAAAAAGTACTTTAGTAATAGAAGGTAAGTATAATATTTTAGATTTTTCATCATATATATTAAAATCTCCAGCGTCCTCAGAAAAAAAATCTGGGGCTAAAGCATGGTAATTACCTCTTCTAGGCATTCTAGCTTCAAAACCTTCACTATTAACTTTAAAGAAATAATCTTTTGCTGGCAACATTGCCATTGGTGGTGTACCATTCATAATTTTGTTTTCCATAAATCCTCCTATTTAACCAAGTTGAGTAAAATTATCAATCAGTATTTCAGTCCAATATTTTTTTTCTAATCCTTTACAATGCTTACATGCACCATCATAAGAACGTTCCTCTACATGACCGTGTATGTGAATAAAAGCATCTTTTGGTAATTCATTTAATCCTTCAGCAATATCTCCCCAACCTGCTATTTTTATATACTGGGATTTTTCTCCAATTGTGATAACAAGTTTTCCTTTAAAAAGTTTGCTATTTTTTTCGCCCACAATTTTAAATTCTGGCCATTGAATCGTACCCTTTAAACTTACAAAATTTTCTCCATCCATAATGTGTTCCTCCTAAAAATAAGTTTCCAAATATTCATATATTTGTTGTTGTGTAAGATCGGAAGGATCTAATCCCTTACCATTCTTATCTAATTCTTGTATAAAAACTGGTCTTACATCTAATAATCCATTTAAATCATTGTAAGATTTTATTGTTGCTTCTACACCTGCTTTATCATTATCATATAATATTACTACACCTTTTAAAGCAAATCTACATAATAGCGACCGTTGACCTTCTGTTATACCTGCTCCTATAGACGCAACTACGTTTTTAATACCGTACTCATGAAGTCTCCATACACTCTTAAAACCCTCTACTACTATAATAGGTAAAGCGTCACAAAACTCTTTGGCATTATTTAGGTTATATAAACAATTTTGTTTATCAAATCCTGTAGTAAGAATATATTTAAAATCATCTTCATCTGCGTCTTCTCTAATATCACGTAAACTATAAGCTACAAGAACATGGTTATGATCTCTAATAGGAATAATTTCTCGTGCTAAATTCTGCTTATCAGTCCATCCTCCAGCAATTTCAAAATAATCTAATGTTGAATTCTTAAATCCCATTTTATAAAAATAATTAGTTCTAAGGTACTTAAATTTTCCTAAAGAAGTTTCATTAACTGATTTATGTTTTGAAGTAATATGGTCATATGACTGCATAAAACTAGACATTTCACGTTTTCTTTTGGATTCTATATAATCTATTTCATTAGTATCCCCCATTAGAAATTTTAAATAATCAACAGACTCAGTAAAATCTTTACCAGTAACTCCCTTTATAAGTCCTACTATATCATTTCCGTATGTTTCATGGCATTTATGTGTAAAACATACCCAAGTTTTATTATCTTTATTAAATCTGAATGCTGTTTTGTTATCACCATGATGTACAGGACAACCACACCTTATTTCTTTATAGTTATCATGTTCAAAAGATATACCAAGATTCTCTAAAAGATATTTAGGGTCTATAGAAGCTTTTAAATAGTCTAATTTTTCTTTAAAGTTTTCCCACTTTTTATCTTTGTCTTTATAATTAAGATAGCTCTTTGTTTTCAAAGCCAACATAATTCTCTCCTTCAGAGACACTATCAGCGTTAATGACTTTATCAAAATTAGCAAAATACTGTCTATCTATTGGAACTTCTGTTATCTGTAAAAATTCTTTATGGAACATATACCCAATACCTTCTTTATCTGTAGCTCCGCCACGTCTGGTATCTTTAATAACTAGTTTATGCGTTCCACAATTACCACCACCAGTCTTTATTTCTTCTGCATCTCTATTTCCCCAAAAACACACAACATCTGCATACCTAGCAATTCTATCACTATCAGCTATATCATTTGATCGATTAAGTTGAACTGCAGTTAATGCTGGGATATTTAATTGCCCAGCTAGGTCTTTAAGTTTTGTAGTAACATCTCCTAAAATCTGATACTCTTTTCTTTGACTGTCAATTGATGAACTATCAGGTTCTTTTAAGTAATCAAATACTATAAGACCTATTTTTTCTTTATGTTTATATTTTTTATAGAGTGCAACTAATTTATCTACAGAATATCCAGGCATATACTCATGAAAAAGTTTACCTTTATCAATGAGAGTTTTGGCCTTCATCAACTTCTCATACTGTGCGTCAGTATATCCACCATGTTTAATATCACGTTCTTTTACGCCGGAAATTGTGGATAAAGCACGTGATCTCCACTCAGGAAATGATAATTCTGTATCAACGTATAATACTGGTATTTTAAGTCTATAAGCAACATGGACTGCTATATTAGATAATAAGGTACTCTTTCCTTGTTTTTTACGGGCTGCTATAACTAATAGAGTTCCAGGCACCATACCATCTATCTGTCTGTCAAGAATTGGATATCCTGTAGATAACCCACTTAGTGGTATTCTATTTTCTCTTAATGAATTTATATAATCTTCTAAACCATCACCTAAATTTATCGGCTCATCTATATTCAAACCTGACATTGACAAATCTAGGATAGACGTTTCTACATTACTTAATAAATCAGCACTTTCCAAACCTTCCTTAGAATTTTTTTCTATATTATTTAGCTTGTCTATTAGAATGGTGTATAGTTTACATTTAGTTGATGCCTCAATTACTGCCTTAAAATATATATCAAAGTTACCATCATCTACTTCCATACTAGAGATCGTTTTTATGTATTTAATGCCACCAAGTAGGTCAATTATGTTATTAGCATTAGCTTCTGAAATTATAAGATTAGTTTCAAATTTTTCTGCTCCTTTAGCAACTAAAGCTTCAAATAAAAGCATAGTTAGTTCATGTTGAGAATATAAAAAATCTGAAGGTGCTAATTTTGTTCGCACGGAAAAATAATTAGTTATATCCTTCATACAGTAAGCTATTAATGCTCGCTCATCTGTAGGTCTACAGAACATTTCTTTTACTTTTATATCTGGCATCAATTCTTCCTCTCTACCCTCACTTGATATAACTCATTCTCTCGCCTAGTTAATTCCCTTTTCAGGGTAGCTACAAGTTCACTTATACACTTATCGATACCTTCGGTCTGCAATAATTCTGTATGTAAATTATCCAACTTTGCCTGAGCATCCATTAAAGACTCATTCATGGAAACAATAAAGTCCGTAGCAGCGGCTTTAGTTTTGTACTTCTTTAAATAATCTGTATCCGAAGTAATAATTATTGACACAGTTCTATCTATATATCGATCTAACTTATGTTGCTCAGCCCTTGTCAGGTTTCGTTGGTAGGTGAAATAGATTAAATACTGTGCTAAACATACTGCATAAGAACTAAGTTTTGATCCATCTAACTCATCTAATTTTCTAGGATCAAACTTCCAAACTTCATCCAACAAATTACTGTTTAACTCAATACGTGTAAAAGATAATACATCTTTATTCATTTGTCAACCCCCTTATGAAACTTTATTATCTTCCATTCGTTCATTGTGTGGTCTTAGATCATGCATACCAGTACAAAAAAGTTCATGATATTCTTCACCGTCCCTACCAATCATGGTTATATAATTAGCTTCCATACCTATTGGGTCTAAATTAATTAGAAGACCAATTTGTCTGCAAAATAAACTTAAATTGCAATAACGATGTTCACCAGTTAAAGTTCCATCATCCAAAGGCTGAAAATCTTCACAATCTTTCTTGTACTTATTAGGTTCACTATTATATTTTTTAATTAGCATGTTTGTTCTCCAAGTATCTTTTATAGATTAGTGCCTGATACCAGGCTGTGTGCCATTCACGGTCTGTGTTGGCTTTAAAATTACAACTTCTACATACTGTTATCAAGTTATAAGGATTACAATTCTTTTTATTATAGTCTATATGATGTATTGCTAGGTCATTTGGTTTATTAGAGCAGCAGTAAGGATTTAAACATTTGTTATCATCTCTAAGTTTAATATCTTTTTTGTATTCTTTATCACTCCAGATTGGGCAATAGGGTTCGTAAGACACACCACCTTTCCATTGGTGATTTTTATTTCCTGTTTGATTTAAAGAAAAATTTATATATGCACAATATGGACATCTATATCCCTGTTGCCAATCATTCCATTTAATACTATGATTATGACCTTTAGGACAAGTATAATTTAATTTAGTAAAAGCTCCTTTATACTCTTCAGACAATAAAATATAATGTTCTTTTTCAAATGATTGTCTTACATATTCTACAGTAAGTTTTACTAAACCAGCACAATATGGACACCTTTGACCTTGTTGCCAATTATTCCATCTAATACTATGTTTATGCCCGTTAGGGCAAGTATAGTCTAATTTAATATGACTATTAATATATTCATTGACTAAAAGACTATAATTTTCTTCATCGAAAGATTTCTTAACATGTTCAAAAGTTGGTTTAGTATTACCATAGCAAGAAGGGCATCTATTACCATTTTTCCAACTATCCCATATAATACTATGTTCATGACCTTCAGAACATTGATAATTCATTTTAGATTTAGAATTTTTATATTCTGTATCTAAATATATGTAACCTTCTTTCTCAAATTCTGATTTCATAAACTCATATGTAATTCTCTTTGCCATAACATCCCCTTTATGTCAATCACTAAAGTTATAATCACTAGCAAATGCTTTATATATCCTATCATAAATAATTTCTTTAGTTATATACTCACCATCATATAACCTAATCAAGTATAAATTATTTTCCTGAACATAAGTAATTTTTAAATTATCTCTATGTTTCTGAGATCTAAAATTTTCTGCCGTACCATGAAAGTGTTTAACAAATTTATTATGTTGTTCACCTTGGCATTCAACAAATAATAATGATTCAGGAACATAGAAATCAAAAAATAGACGAGTATTATGAAAATTAATATAATGCTCTGAAAATACTCGTCTATGTGGATTAGCAGGAAAAATATTATTAAGAAGACAAAAAACCTGGGCTGATGTGTAACTCATATGCTTGCCTCAATCCGGTCTGATCTATAACTTGATCCTTTATTTTATCAAAAATATCTGCATTTTTAGGAGCCTTCATGAACTCTATAGCCCTAGATTCACCCTGAGCTATATTCTCTCCTTCATACTTGAACCAAGCTCCACTTTTTTCTATAATTCCTAAACTTACAGCCATATCTAGAATTTCCCAATGGAAATCATAACCCTTCCCATAAATAAGATTTACATTAGCCTTCCTAAATGGAGCGGATAGTTTATTCTTGATAACCTCAAACTCAGCTCTATGCCCATATACCTCACCTGAAGCTTCATCAATCAAACGTCTAGCTTTAGATTCAGGTCCACGTACAGAAATCCTTCCTGTTGCATAGAATGCTAATGCCTCTCCTCCACTGGTTGTTTCTGGTGAATTGTGAACTATTACACCATTATGAAGCCCACCAACCATATAATTATGATTATTCTCTATACTAATGTCAAATTTTCTTTTATTTCTCATCTGTCTATCTGAGGCTATCCTTATTTCTTTTACATTTACATAGTCTATAACTATCTTTTCAAAATTATTTAATTCAAATTCTTCATATTTATTCTTGTATTGCTCTGGTAATTTATATTGCATACTATCTGGAATATACTTACAAATACTATTGGCTATCATATCAGTAGCCGATGTTTTGAAATATATAGTCCCAGATTTTAAATCATATTTGCAATCGAAATCTAAATCTTGTAATTTATTAACTATAATATTTAATTTATCATTATTATTTTTATATCTTTTTACTGATAAAGAATATCTATTATGACCATCATTACTATCATAATTGCCATCATCCATTATCCATATAGCAAAGCCAAGATCTGTATAGTTATTTAATAAATACATAGGATCTCTATTATTTAGATCTTTCTTTACTTTAGATAATTCATAAGTAAAATCACTTTGATATCTAAAACTATTAGATCTGCCAGAATCTACTCTACTTAACTTTATAAATAGAGAAAGTTTTTTTATTTTCCAGTTAATATATTCTTCATTTTCATTATCTTGAAATCTTAAAGAACCAGTATTTTCATTTCTTATATAAATATAACTATCTCCAATCAAGCACCCTCTTAAAAAATCACCATATGTACCATTAATGGTTTCAGTGTATTTGGATACCAATTTAGTATTAAAAGAGATATATTTTGATTCCAGCCACCCAGAATCTGTGAGAATCTTATGATTTGGTGTACAGGTAAATCCAAATCTACCTCCTCCATCAATGGATGTTGTTTGAATATGAATAAAATCCTCTTTGGTGTTGATTGCCCCATTATCATGCCATTCTTTTATGGGTTTATTATCAACATTTCCTGTTATTTCATTTAAACACCATACATTTCCTTTTATTTTTTCATCTACAACTTTACCTATAGGAATACTTCTACCATCTGAAAAATTAACAAGAGTATCGTAATGAAAACAACCATATCCACCTATCTTCATTCTTAATTGATTTATAAATATCAATAGTGTATTAGTTTGGTTAGCTATTGGAGTAATCTTCCTTAAAGCTTTACTCATTAACCTAGCCTGAAGTGCCATACTATCTTTATCTAAGTCTGCTTCAGCTTCTACCCTAGGCACTAAGGCACTTACTGAATCTATAACTGCTACCCTAAATGCCCCAGTTTTTATAAGTTTTTCCAAAGAGTCTAGGTTTTCTTCTCCATCACACCCCTGTACTAGCTCCAGACTGTCTGTATCGACACCATAATCTTTAAATAGCTTAGGATCAACCGCCTGTTCAGCGTCGATGTAGCAGCACATAAACCCCCTTCTCTGAGCTTGAATAATAATATTAGTAGCAAGAGTACTCTTTCCCCCGCTGTTTGGTCCATATATTTCATATATTCTACCTATACCCATTCCTCCATTACCTAGAGCACAATCTAGACTTAAACATCCTGTGCTTATAGTAGGAATGTGCAGATCGCCATGCTCCGATAATGTAGAAATGATATTACCATACTTTTTTGTAATAGCTTTTTTAGCTAAGATAAGGGCTGCTTTAGCGTCTTCTTCATTAACGAACATATTTCTTGTTTTTATTACGTCTTCTCTATCTTTGTTAGATTTACTCATGTTTAATCCTCCATATTTGCTAATAGTGCGTCTAAATCATTAAATCCAAGATTACTAGTATCTTGAGCATCAATCATTTGTTGTCTTAATAATTCACCTTCCTCCTCTTCTTTTTTTATTACTTCTATATTCATTAATTGTAATGCTTTATCTGTAACCCATTTAAGATTTTTCTGCCCAAAAATAGAAAAATTAATTGCATATTTAAATTTAAATTCTTCTTTGCGCTCGAAAATTGTTTTTATTATTTCACCACATTCGTTTAAAGCATATTCTTGGCTATTACCAGTAATTTCCATTCTACTATTAATAAAAGTTCTAGCAATCATTCTATCTCTATTAACATTACTAGATGTCATAAAAGCATTTAAAGTGTTTGAGTTTAACAATAAATAAAAATATTTTATAAGATCATCAACACTATGTATATTCATAGTAAATTTCTTAGGTGAAGTAATTTTAAAGCCTTTATATCTTAAATAATTAACACTATCTTCTATTATCTTATCAATATAATTATTATTACTAAATATATTAATTTGTTCAGACATAGTAATAGTAGATTTCAATTTACTAATAAATTCATCATCTGTCATAGTTTTACCTCTTTTTTATTGAAGAAATAAGGGATTTTTGATTATTATATGTACTTGAATCAAATATAGCAAAGCCATTAGAATTTGAAAACTTAAATAGAATATAATTATCTTTTATAGAATCAATAGTCTGGATAAGAAGTTTACCATTTAAATCTATAGTAAAATCCAAACCTCCTGCTATATCAAGATCAGACTCTACCATAGCTTGATTATTGTATATCTTCATTAATTTATCTTTTATTTCTATAGTAAGTCTAAAATTATCTTCTGCATCTAATACATCTATAAATGGATTTAAAGTGTCCATTAAAAATTCTTTACTTAGATTAATATAGTCTGTATATTTTTCAAGAACTGGTTTATACTCTGGATATTCATGCCCAATAATTTTTCTACCTACATAAATTATACCATCAAATGTAACGCTTGCTTTATTTCCTTTTATATCCCAAAGTAATTGAATATCTTCTGTAATAAGTCTACGAAGACCCATAATAAAATCATATTGAAGAGTAATACTACCTTCATTATAGTCACTATTATTTTTAACTTGGTACTCTGATAGTACTATACCATTAGACCCTACAAAAACAATATTATCTTTATCAAATTGAATATTCATTCCTTGAAGTATTGGTTGACTAGAATCTGCTTGTGGATTAATTGCATATAAAATTTTATTAGTTGCAGTTTTAAATACTGTAGAATTTAACGTAAAACTAACTTCATTAAAAATTGGTAGTTTTGTTACTAAAATTGAATTAAAATTTGTAAGTTTAAGTTCTCCTTTTGAAATTTTTCCATTACTATGTTTATTATCTACCATAATTTTTGTATTACGGTCCTTAGTTATAAATTTAAAATTATTAACTCCAGACTCACCATTCCATGGTTTATATGATGATATAAACATTTTTATTTTGCTATACTCTATTGCTATAGCTCCTGGAGCTACAATTTCTGTGTCCATAGTAGTAAAAGATATAGCAGTAATACCATTGTTACATACAAAAACAACACTATCATTAATAGTTTCAATTAAAATTTTACCCACAACATCTGTAGTATCTGTTGAATTTGTCCTAACTACTATACCTAAAACCTTTATAGCTTTATGAAGTGCATTTATATCTATAGAGAATTCCATTTATCACCTTTTCCTTATATAAAATTATTTAATACAACCTTTCCTGTCTCTAATATAATACACGTTTATTATTTGTCAAGTAATAAATATTAAATTTTTGAAATGCCATACCTATCATTTACTATAACAGTATTTCCAATAGAAGTTATAATGGATATAAGACCAGCCTCCTCATTTTTAGTATACTTAGGAGTAATCATACTACTTAAGAACCTATTTTCACTTACATTATTTAAAGTAGCACTTAAACAAGATTGTGGGTACTCTGATACATAAGCTATAGAAGCTTTTATAGCTTCGTCTACGCTCTTAAAGCTCTTTAAATCATACAGTGTAGTTGCACGATGTAATCTTCTAATTGTTCCTAATTCAGTATTAGCTGGAAGCATTGATTTTAAACTAAGTACCCATTTATCTAAACTATTACTTTTCCAAATATACCCACTATCAGAACTAAAAAAGTAATCAGTTACTGCTGATTTAAAAGCCATCTCAACAGTTTCAAATTCTTTAAAAATACCATCGTAAGTTTTATTAATTACTATTTCTCTATTTTTTAATTGCCAATCAAAAGTATACCTAGGCACATCTTTTCCTACTATGTTAGATGATAGTTCGTTATAACGTAAAGTTCCTCTTATATAAGCAGTTAGAAATATAGTTGCATCCAATAAATTTAATTTTATTTTATACTTATTTTCAGTAAAGAACTCATTAGGATATATATTAATACTTATTTTTAATTTGTCAACCTCTAAATATGAATCAGTGTACCCAACTTTAGCCCCTAAAGTTTTAGTTTTATAGACATATTTTATTGGTTTAATATAAGCAGTTAAGTCTTTTAAATATTTAGTGTAAACATTAGAAGACAGATTACTACTTCCAGTTCTAAAACATAGATAATTTATAGTAGCCGATAAATCTTTATGCACTTGAGTTGGTATACTAATAATTGTAGTGAGTCTGATTACTTTAGGTCTGATTGAAGCATGTAAATCTCGTGCGTAGCCTAAAGGATTTAAATACGCTGATAAAAGTTTAGCATTTTCTCCATAAATATATGCTGGAAATAATCTTATTTCCCATGGGTGTATACTTATAGATAAATCACTACTTGTTTCCATATTTTTTCTAGGTTGAATACTTGCTGTAAATGTTCTCCACCCACCTCTTACAAAAATTTGAGCAGTTAAATTCCAAGGGTAATTTTGACCATTAAGTAATCCCTGTAAAAATCTTTCATGCCATACATGTATTTTAGCAGATAAATTTTTAGGAGCCACCGCATATAAATATGCAGAAATATTTGTTAAATAAGTAGCTCTTAGAATAGCACCAAGTTGTACCCATTGAAATGCTACTATTAAACTCCTAAGATCTTTATATCCATCTCCACTTCCCTCTATCATAGCTCTTAAATTTTTATACATATCTGTTTTAGAATAAATTCTAGCTGTTATATGTTCTACATATATTTGTTTTATACTCGCCCCGAGAAAATTAGTTTGCCAACCTCGAATAAAAGAAGGTAATGATTTTTTATATCGTGCCTTTAAATAGCCTGAAAGATTAACTGGAGGAATAGGATACAAAGTAGCTTGTAAAGTTCTAATATACACAACATTCAAATATGCAGTAAGATTCCTTGCATGCCATGCACGAATATATGATGGTAGTATTGCTATACTTCTTTGTTCAACAAATATCTGACCTAAAAAATCTATAGGTTTATGAGTTCCCTTTAATTTAATACCAATATTAGCTGTTTGCCAAACATGTATAATTGAAGATAATAATTTTGACTTTTTTTGAAAAGCTTTTATTGCTCCTATTAAATTAATAGGAGCATGAGTATCTATTATAGAACTTAAATTTACTGGGTTATGAGCTCCTATAATTAATTTTAAATCTAATTTTTGCCAACCTCGCACGTTAGCATATAATAATTTATTGAACTTTTTTGTAGCTCTAAGAAAACTATTTAAATCTATTGGTGGATGAGCCGATATAGCTACATTTAAATCTAGTTCCTGCCAACCATGAATTAAACCTATAAAACTTTTAAATTTACCAGTATACCACATTCTAATAGATGCAGCTATATTAAGTGGTAAATGTCCACCACCCAAAGCCGACATATCTAGTTTTTGCCAGCCATAGATAGACGCTTTAATACTTTTATTTACTGCTTGAACTATTCTGATATATCCAATAATAATACTAGGTTGATGACTTTTAATCGATATACTTAAATCTAATTTCTGCCAGCCACGAATATAACTATATAAATCCTTAATTACACCAATAGCCATACCTTTTAGTATAATACCAAAATTAGAAGCTGTATGACTACCAATATGAGTTATTAAATTTGGAGACTGTTGCCAACCATGGATATTACCTGGAATATCTACTATTACAGCTCTATGAAAACTTTTTAAAATGATATTTAAAGTCCCATATGTATTGCCTCCTATAATAACTTTCAAATTTCCAGTTTGCCAACCATGGGCATTAGAATATAAATCTTTATGTTGTTTTATATACCATCCTCTAATAACTACTGGTAATAGCGGTGGTGGATGTAAAAAAATAGACGCAGGTAATGAACCCCATAAATGTGTACCGATTGCACCGTTTAAATTACTATCTTGCCATCCTCTAGCACTACTTGGTAAACTATTATTTATATTTACCATCCAAACTCTAATGGACGATAAAATAAATTTATATTGATGTGGTGATATAAAGGTTGTTAAATTATTAAATTTCCAACCATGTAGCATACTGCTTAAATTTTTATAAACTTTGGTTTCCCAACCTCTAATAATAAATTTAATATCTTTAGGTTGATGAGTTTCTACTAAAGAATTCAAATTAGGAGATTCTTGCCAACCATGCGCTAATGCTACTAAATTATTATAGATATTACCATTCCATACGCGTAAATATACCTTTAAATCTACAGGTAAAGCTCCTCCTAAATATGCCGATAAACTACCTTGTTTCCATCCAAAAACATTTCCAGTAATGGTGGATACCTCGTCACTACAAAAACTTCTTAAAATAATATTTAAAATTCCATATTGATGACCACCAATCAAAGTACTTAAATCACTAGACTGCCAACCATGAGCAATAGTATTTAAATCTTTCTGTATATTTGATGTCCAACCTCTAATAGAAGAATTTAACAATGGTGGTGAATATAAAAAAACTGATGCAGATAGTGAGTTCCACATATGTCCACCAATTATACTTTCAAAATTACTTACTTGCCAACCATGTAGAGTACTAACTAAATTTTTCTGAACTTCTTTAGCTAATCCACGTATAATAGATTGAATATCTATAGGCTGGTGTAAATCAACTATACTATTAAGATATTGAGATTCTTGCCACCCATGTAGATTACTAATAAGATCTGTAGGAACACTTCTTTGCCAAGCACGTAAATAAACTCTTAAATTACCAGGTGGAATAACAGCTAAATACGCGGATATATTACCTTGTTGTAACCCTGTAATTCCAGAATAAAGATTTTGTTGATTTCCTAAAAGCCAAGTTCTTAGTATAATCTGAAAGTTATTATATGTATGCACACCTATAGTTGATAATAAATTAATTGGTTGATGTAAATCGATAAATGATTGAAAATCTATAGGTTGATGTGTATCTATAACTGAAGTAATATTACTAAAATAATTACTAAGTGACCTTATAGTGGTACCTAAATTTTTATATACTGAATTCCAGCCTCTTATAATGGACTCAAGTTTTTCATGTGTATGTAAATCAATTATGGATTGTAAATTATTAGGTAAATGAATATCTATAACTGAACTAATGTCAGTAAAGTTACCTGTATACCACGATCGTATCACACTTCCAAAATTTATGCTTATTGAAGCCCAACCTTTTATTGTGGATATTAATTTATCAGGTTGATGTAAATCAATTGATGACTGTATGTCTCTCAATTCCCAGCTATGTAGTATACTTCCAAAATCAGCTATCTCTGATCTAACAGCAGTAATATTTAAACTAAGGTTTTTATATAAATGTATATCTATTTGTGATAAAATACTACCTGTACTTTTATTTTTTTCTGATAAAATATAGGAATTTAAATCATATATACCTTTAGATGATGTACCAACTGATGCATATAAACTTGCCCAATTATGAGTTTCTATGTTGGAAGTTAAATTATTTTCTTCCCACGCGTGTAAAAATGATGGTAAGTATTTATATTCTGATTTAAACGATCTTATATTTGAATATAAACTAACTGAACTATGAGCAGATATTATAGAAGAAATATTTACGCTATTATGCAAATCAATTAGACTACTTAAATCATAAATACCTTTATTTTTTAACACTACGATACTAGCTGGTAAAATAATAGGTTGGTGTACACCAATATATGAATTAATGTCTCCAGGAGAATGTAAATCAATAAATGTATTTAAGTCCTTAAAATCATTCTTCTCAATACTATTTATTGTACTACTAATATCTATCGGTAAATGACCTCCAGAAAACGCTGATAAATCTTCTGGCTTAATTGGAAAACATGAGGATAATAAATCTGATTGATCAAAATTTAAAATAGAATTAATAGATGCTGAAAGACCACCAATAGTATACAGTAAAGGAAGACCTAAAATTGAACCCTGTAAATCTCTAATACCACCAAATAAACAACGACCTTTAATTATTTGAACTCTACCAGATCCATACCCAATTACATATTTTGGACAAGATTTAACATATGTATGAGTTTCATATAAATAAGGCTGCATTACATTAATTGCCGCTGTTAAGGTTCCTAAATTACCTTGTGAAGCAAACTTAAAAAGTAATGACGCACCATCTATAGGTGCGTATCCTTGAGTAGTAAAATTAAATGGTATTTTTGTATTTTCGGGCGGAAAATAATCGCTCATTATATCCCCACAATACTTACATTGATATCTATTATATCTTCATCAATTAGAAATTCATTATTTATACCTATATTATCTATTGCATAACTATCTACTACAGTTTTTTGTTGTAAATCAACTATAGAAAGAGATGATCCTGATCCAGTAGTAGCTATATAAAACTTTCCAAAATTTATACTAGCATTAGTATCAGCCCATATAGCATTATAATTTTTGCTTTCACCAGTCAAAATATTATATATAGCCATAATCCCCCTATAAACTTATTGTAAAAAACTCATAATCTGTAGTTCCTTCATCATATACATATGCACCTAAATCTGTAGCTATAAATAATGTATTATTCATACCATTTAATGATGTATGTTCAGTAACATAGAAATCATTTATACTATTAGATGACTGCAAAAAACCAGATCCAGTTGTATAAATAGTATCTGGAACTAACCAATCTCCAGTATTACCATTTAATCTATTAAGAGACCAATATTCAGATCCAGAAATAGTATAGTAATAATAATTATAATCAGTAGTTACAAAACATTTCGTTGCTCCTGATATAGTAGTATGAGTTATATAATTAGAATCACGTCTTATTATATCAACTCCTTTTGATGTACAACAGATAAGTTTACTTAAATTACCATGTATATATTTAATTTCATTACTAGTTATAAATGGAGTTTTAGCATATTGTACTAAAAAAGATGTCATCTCTAATGGTCCTATAGAGCATTGGTTAAAATATTTAATACCATTTGTCATAGAACCAACAAATATTTCATTACTATCTGACCAAACTGAAGAATACCCACTTGAATTAGAAGCAAACGAACATCGTAATTCTGTTTCTATTTCTATAATGTCCAAACCACTAGTAGTAGCTGCATACACGTATTTATTATCAGTCCATATTTGATATAAACCTTTATACCCTGAAAATAATGTAAACGACCATTGAGCATCTTCACTATCTACCCATTGCCAACTATCTATATCATACCATTCATTTGACATTAAAATGCCTCAGTAGACAATACCCCAATATTACTTACTATTAATCTCCATCTAGAATTATCTGGAGCTACCAATATAACATCATTTATTCCAGAAATAGTAGCTACAGGCATAAGTCCACCATACTCATCTAGCTCAAATAAAGCTGACGAATCTGATGTACCACTTATACCACTTATAGTTGAAAATTCTAGTGTATTACCTACTACCTTTACAAACTCACCATCATGACCAGTATAAGTTAATGGTGTATCAATTAAGTCTAAAAATGTTTGAACATCTGAAGAACCACTACCAGAAATCGTAGACCAAATTATACCTGAACTAGTAGATTGAGCAAACATACCTTCTGAATATATATCTGGAGTGTCAGTTAAACCTAAGAAAGTTTGAATGCCTAAATCTGGTACTGTTGCCCACATAATACCTGATCCGGTTGACTGAGCAAATTTACCAGAAGTTCCAGAATATGTATTTGGTACATCAATAAGACTAATAAATGTATTAATATCTATATCAGGAATTGTTGACCAAATAATACCTGAACCAGTAGATTTAGCAAAAAGATCAGCTGTTCCAGAATAAGTTGTTGGAGTATCGGTAAGATCTAAAAATGTTTGAACATTCGAAGAACCAGCTGTTCCCCAAATAATTCCTGAAGTAGTTGATACAGCATATTTTCCAGAATCATAAATAGATGGTGTGTCTTGTAGTTCTAAAAAAGTATCAGGTTTACTATTAATTTGTGTTTGTAAAGTTCCTGAATAAGTATTAAGTATATCTGTTGTAATATACGATAGAATACCACCTTGACCTTCTAAGCCATCATGAAGATGGTTAGGCAAAGAACCTGTATCACCTATATTTACTATTCCATATAATACATCTATTAAATTAGAGGTTAATAATGATTCAGTAATAATTATAGTAGTATATGGATCAGAGTAAGATGAAGATAAAATAGTAGAATATACATATCCATCATCACCACAGTTAGCTTTAATTCTTCTGCCGGTTTTAAATTCTTCTACATGATCTTCTTCTACTCTAAATTGATTATTATTTATATATACTGCTATCATTATATTCTCCTTGATATTATGTTGTTGTATATTCTCCTATACCAGAAACGGTTGCATAATCTGCTACCCAAGCAAATGCTCCTGATATAGCTGTAGGATAAACTTTTCCATAAATTAAATTATTATATGAAGTTCCTTCATCATCATCTATTGCTACTATATGATGAGCTTCATAATCTGTTGTTTCTAAATAAAAATATCCAGTTCCACTAATAGATAATGTTGTATCAGTTAATTCACCAGATGATGTTTTATACGCCGCCAATTTTCTTACAACTGGATGTCCTTGCTCTGTTACATATCCTGAAAAGTAATACTTATTATATCTTGGAAATTGAATTGCATTATAAAATCCATAAGAAGTATAAGTACTACCAACTTTAGATGCTGTTATAGTATTACTATAACCACTTCCTACTGTGTCTTTAAATTCAAAATAATGATATCCTTCTTGTAATCCCTGATAATCTGAAGTCTCAACCCTTGTTATATTTTGATTATTATCATTTACTATCATTGATCTTTGTATATGAAAATTATCATAAGTATTTAATTTTAAACTTATATCTAAAGGATTAGTAGTAGATAATGTATAAAAATTAGAATACACTTTAAGACCTTTATTTACTAAAGTTGGTGAAAATTCAATAACTTCCACATTGGAATCAGTTATATTATAACTACCTTGACTCCTATCCATATTTACAAAATCTTGTCTATGAAATACACGATAATAGCCAAAATATGGGTATCCATTTAGTTCATCGTGGGCATATGATACTAAATAAATAGATCTTTCCGTAGATGGTTGAGTAGTAAGATAACTATATACAGAACCTCCAGTTAAAGCTCCAGTAATATTATGATACGTAGTCCAATAACTATCTTTACCCCAGTCTGGGCATTCTACTACGTACCAGCTTATGTACATACTTTCATTGTCATAATTTCTAGTAAACGATAATTCAGTAGAACTTGAAAAATAACCACATATAGCATGACCCCTAAAATCTCTACCCCATGAATCAGAATGTGCATAAAATTGTAAAAACGCTCTATTTAAATTTACTGATTCTATAGTAAAAGTTTTTGACGTTCCTAAAGCATACCCAGACCCATATTGAACTTTAATATCTTGATTAAATTCTACTATATATGGCAAAATTTTTCTATTAGTTGTACTATTAGATCCAAAACGTATTGTAAAACAATCTGGATCTGAATATCTATATATAGATTTTAGTAATCTAAGTTGATAACCATCACTTGAAGCTCCTGAATTACAAATAAAAGGTACACACTTTGTTATATCTTGTCCATATCTTAACCATACACTAACTAAACCAGCATCAGTACTGAAAGAATCTCTTTGTATAGAGTTTATAAAGGATTTTGTTTGCGTTCCAGTTATATTATTAGCATCCTGATAATGATAACCAACCCAATTTATAAAATGAACTCCCATATATGAAAGATAAGATGCACCACCTTTACTAATTTCATATTCTCCAGTATCATAATTAGTTATACGCACAGTTCCAAACGATTCTGATGTAGCACCTGCATCTAATGTATTACAATACATAGTACTATATTGAGATGGATTATACGCTGTAATATTCGGTGTTCCTCTTAAATAGTCAGTGTAATAACCTATACCAGAAACAGATGTTGATGATATAGATTTAGATAAAGGCATGGTATGATGTTTATTATCTATAAATTTTACTATTGTACCTGACCAATATATATTATAACCAGTATTTGCTTTATCACAATATATTGGTCTGAATTCTGAATAATAATAACTTCTTATAGAACAAAAATATGGATAATCGTTTTCTGAATTATTAGTATATGTTACTATTGGAAATGAATTATGCGAACCCCAATTTACTAAATCATTATAAAAACTATCACTTCCAGTAAAAGATTGAGATGTATGCGCTGTTACAAAATTATCTTGAAGATCTTCAACAACAAAAAATGAACATATACTTTCGTATCCTACCAAAACCTTATATAATTCTACATTGGTTGTACTAGTAAATCTAACTCTATAAAATGAATACTTCATACCTGTTACATATCCAGTATAAGGCGTAAAAATACTAGAAAGTATAAAAGCTTTATTTACAGATGATATTTCATCTATAGGAACATTAACAGTAGTATTTGAGGTGTTATTAACATTAAACTGTTGAACTTTAACCTGATTAGGATAAAATTCTATTATACTAACATCAACTATGGCTTGTTCTGTATCACTCCAATGTTGCATGTAAACCAACCCAGGTTCTTTTATATATGTATTAACACAGATAGTATTTAACGTGTCTGAACTTACACTTCTATTAGATGAAAAAATTGCGCAGTTGGAAGCAACCTGACCTTTAGTTAAAACATAAACACCTAAATTTCCAGTTAAAGTAAATCTAAAATTTTCTACTGACTTAACAAAAGATTCATTTGGACCATTACCTTCAGAAATAGGTGATGGATTGAAACCGGCATCAACTGATATACCAGCCCAATCAATAGCCACAGTATATGATGGATATGATGCATAAGCAGTTCCAAATTTAGTATGTGTTATTGTACCACTTGCTGTTATTTCTGAAGCTACCATTAAACTATTCATAGACGCGGTATTACTACCCATTTCCATCCTAGCAGAACCCTGCATCATAGCTGTAGCTATAGTTGAAGTTTGAGGGTTGCACACAAAAGGTACTCTTCCAGAAACACCCCCAACACTTCTACTATAAGTAGTAGGAGTTGTCCATCCTACTGTAGAATGGTCCATTGGTACATATATTTTAGTTTGATCTAATATTTCAATAATTTGTGCAGCCCAATATATCCCTGTACCACCTGCATTATTTCTATCAGATCTTACTGTACCTATAGAATACAAAAATATTCTAGTAGACCAATACATTGAATTACCAGCCATATCATAAGTAGCAGTATATGATCCTAACACAAATGTTCTCAAAGGATCAACTGTTTCTTGTCCACTAATATTTAATGTTTGTCCAGTAGTAGTATGATTACTATCTATATGATAAGTTCTAAAATTATTTTGTAAATCTTCAAATAAAAACCAATGTCCAGTACATGTAGATGTAGAAGCATACCTATAGAAATCTATAGAAGTAGTATTTAATACTCTACCACGAACAGCTATACAGGTTGCATACTGATAAGTATTATCTGATTTCCATCCAAAAGTCATGGCTGCTCTATCAGTTCCGCTTATTGTAGTGGGTAATGTAACAGTAGTTGTTGTTAACCCAGTTAAAGAAAAACTTCCTTGTTGTACTCTAACTTGTTCTGGATTAAATTCAACCACATAACACTTTATATAATTACTAGTAGCCCTATTATTTGATCTTGCAAAATTAATAATTCCAGATTCCGTAGTACCAGAAAAGTAAACATCTGTTAAACGATTATCCCAATAAGTAGAATCTCCACAAACTGTAAAAAAAGGTATACAATTAGTATAATTTTGACCTTTGGATAGAGTATAACTAGAACTATTATTAGAACCAGCTATAGTAGCATCAATAAATTCAACCGAATTAACCCAACTGGATACTGGCATATTACTTCTCCTGTACTACATTGAAATCTTCGTAATAAATAGGCAAATCTGAAGACCCAACAAGTTTTTTATTTGAGGTTCTATTCATTTTTTCATTGGCGATAAATATAATTCCATACTTATCATCTAATTCACATGATGTAGTAGCCCATATTTGTTGTATATTATTACTATCTCCATCTAATATTCTATAAGTATAAGCCTCTTCACTTGACTCATGTAAAGACCATTCTCCTATTATTATTTTATTATCTTCTGCTTCCCAATTACCTCTACATAATAATCTAAATGACCAATAACCTATATTATTACTAAAAGAATATATCTGCCAATAACCATCTTCTATATAATGTTTTATAAATGGAGTATAAGTATAAGTCCATGGTATTAATGTAGACCAATTTACTCCATCTATAGATCCTTGTAGTGATATTTCTTTTGGAAAATTATATTGCCAATTACCATAAATAGCCGGATGAAGTCTAAGTTGAGATGGGTACTTTTTTTCTATTTGCCCGAGATTATCCATCATTTCCCATTCTTGTATTTTTATATTTTTATTATTATAAGTATTTAAAATATCTAATATATAATATTTGTAAACTGTAGGATTTATTAATACTCTTGATTGCCATACACTTAATAATTCAAATGTACCCTCAATTAGTTTTATTGCTAAATTAAAATTAAGTGTTGGATTAAAATTTGATCCATAAAAAGCAAAATTTTTTGGACACCCTATTAAATCAGGAGTAGATTTTATTCTAAAAGCTCCAATAGCCATACCATCTGGAAAATTTATTGCTGCCCATCCACTTGTTGTAGTACAATTCCAATAATTTCTTTTCATCCTGTCTGTATTATTGTCTGATAATTTTGAAGCATTATAATAATATATATGATTAGAATCGTAGTGAATAAATTTTGTGTCAGTTATATCCTCATACCATCCTGTATGTATGATTAAAGACACTCCAGATAAAGAAGCATTATTATCACTTATCCAAACATTTGTATCAGAATCAAAACCATTATTAGATAATAAATAAGGATTTCCACCAAATGATGTTTCATGTTGATATTGAACACTAGTAAAATCTTCCAAATAAGTTCTAAAATCTTGTTCTTTGGCTGGAACATTAGCGTAAGGTACATATAAATCTTTACCATCTAAAGTACTTAAAGTTAAATCATTACGTTCTCGTACTATAAGCCAACTAATATAAGAAGGATACGACCCATAATGTTCTCTACCACGTATTCTAATATTCTTTATTCTGGTGTCACCTTCTACTTTTCTCCAAATTTGATATTCAACATCAGGATATGTATTTCTATTTTGAATTTTTAGTGTAATTCTATCATCTGGTTCATAATAGTCTATGCAAATATCTTGATAACTATATGGCTCTAATCCACCATATGATTTAGTCATAAAACTATAACTTGATTGAGCTGGTGGAACAGCATTAGTTTTTATCTTATCTAAAGCTACTATTCCTATACCGAAATTATTTTCCGTACCAGTAAATTCAAAATTTATAGCCCAATATGCGTCACTTTGATATGTTGGAGTAGGAGAAAAATCTGCATAAACTCCTGCGTCCATAATCCAACTATTTTTACCTTCAAAAGGATTGGTAATACTTTCGGCAAAGTTTGAATCTGGTATTAAATAACCATAAATACTATTTCCATTACTAGTACAACCAGTCCACTTTAATGTTGATAAAGTAGAACTACTAAATGTTTCATAAAATAAAAATTCCATAGAACCTGGATCTGACACATTAGTAGCTGCTGAATTACCCCAGTAGGCACTAAAAATAACAGTTGCATCGCCACCTACATTAGGTATTTTAAAAAACAATACTGCATGTTTACTATCTTTAGACCAGTAAGCCTTCCACATTTTTAGTACGCCCATTCCAGATAATAATCTAAAATCAGAACCATCATCTTTTGCTAAATTAAAATTAAAATTAACTGAGGTTAGAACTAATTTAGCTGTTATATTTGTTGTATAAGTAGAATAAGGGTTAGTATAGTATACTGGTCTTCTATATTTATACTCATATATGTTTATAGGATCTTCGTAATCTAACATCAGTATGTTGGCACCCTCCATCTTACTTTCATGTCCATATCGTAACTTGATCCTATTTCTAAATCTTTAGGTACATAAGATTTAATATAAACATTCTTGTAATTATTAGGATATATTTCCTTTACTTCTATTAACTCTTGTTTATGTATAGATTTTATTACAGGACCATCAGTATAATAATATGCAGTACCTTTATAAACATTAAAATTATCTATTTTTACCTGTGAACTATCCTTACTTGATAGTATTTTAATATAAAAATTATTCCCAACTAAATTTGAATTAACACTATACTGACTTCCAACAAATGCTTCTTCTAAATTTCTCCATTGCCCGTATACTATAGTTCCATCCCAATATAATCTTAATTCACCATCATACATATTTAGTTTTTCAAAATAAGTATTTCCATTATACCATGATCCATTATATCCGCTATTAATATAACCATAACCAGTCATTGGTAAATACAAATAAACTCCTAAATACATGTCGTTATATCCTTTATCTAAACTACAAGCATAAATATAAAGATATTCTGTTTTATTACTGTTTATACCATCACCAACTCCAAGTGTATAACGAAATCTAATATCTAATATTCCATTTTCATCTCTACTTACCATAAGTCTATCTTTAGTATCAATAAAAGAATTCAATGGACTACTTATTTCTGGCGCCAAAACTAATTTTTTACTTATAGTATCAACATAAACTCTATTTAAATATGGGTAACCTACCCAATTACCCCAAAGTAACCTATTAGGTATACTATTATTTTGATCAAAATTGTCATATGAAATAAATTTTTGATTTATATCTGGTGTAAATTCTGGATATCTTTCTTTAGGTGTCTGACATCTTAAAACAACTTTTAATTGATGGTATTGATCTTCTGAAGTAAGAAATCCATTTATTGCAACTTTTTTCCATTCTAAAGTAGACCATACTAAATCTGTATTTATAGGCATTTTACTTGTATAGTTAGTATGATAATAAGGTTGATAAAGTAATCCTGGACAAGAATTATAACTAGGTCTATATTCTATTTCTACTCTACGATTTTCCTTAGAAATAAATCTCATTACTATACCACCTTGACCATTTATATCAGCACAATGGACCCACACCCCACCTATCACTGAAGTCATTTTAGTTGGAAAATCTAATGTAACTCTAAAATCATAAGTTCCTTTTTTCTCACCATAAATATAAATACGTCCTACAGTCATACCTTCTATAGTCCAAATAGCTTCACTCCCATCATCATCTAAAACTAAATATTCAATATTATCTACTGCAACTCCTTCTATAAAATATTCTGAAAGATAAATACCATTAGCTTTTAATCTATGTAAATCCTTACCATTGGCAAAAATTAAACTACTATCAGACATAACTGCTATTCCACCAAGTTTATATGTAACATCATCATCATTAAAATTAACTATAATATTACCGGCTACACTAACTTTATATATAGCATTAGACCCAGGTTTCGTATACCAAACATACTTACTATTATAGTCAACATCAATGCACCCAATATCTTCTATAATAGTATATGATTTAAAAGTATTTAACATATTAACATCAAAATAAGCTAAAAAATATCCAGTTGAATGAACAAAATCTCCTGAATGATAAGACTGACAATAAAAATAAATCCACATTCCTCCAGTATAGTCTAGTTTTAATTCTTTAAATGAATAATTAATTGATGTTGAATTAGTAGACTGGTAAGATAATAAATAAGTTTTAGAAGAAGTTGTTCCTACGTTGTTAAATAAATATAATTCAGATAAACTAAATTGATGTGTGCTATGATGCAGAGCATATCCAGCCCATCTTTCTGTAATTTGATCATAAACAACTTTATAATCTGTCCATGGACTATATATCGAACAAGACATAAAATACCATGAACTTTCTTCTTTAGTGATTGATGTACTTAACCATTTATCTCTATAACTTAATTTTGAAGTTGAATTAACCTCAGAATTTTTTAATTCCCTAATAACTGCATATGGTATTGGTGGCGTATTACTACTTCTAACTTCTATAGTTTCTGTAACATCATATTTATTTACTTCTATTCTACCTCCTATTCCTACATTGTTTATAACAAATCTACAATAAGTATTATTATTTTTTTTAAAAACTCTAGATAAATAATAATCAGTTTCAAATTTTGTAGCATATAAATTATTACAATCACAAATACTACTCATACGAAGTGGTTCGTTTATAATTTGTAAACTACTAGCGTATCCTGAATTAAAATTAGTAATATCAGCTATAAGTTCGGATGAGTCTAATGATTTAATCCAAGGACCATTATCACTATTTGATATATATATTACTTCATCAACTGAAGAAAATTTAGGTTCTAAATTAATAAAAGCATCTGCTATTCTTGATCCACTATTATAAATTGCCACTGATCGTATAGTTGGTTCACTTCCTCTAGCTGTTTCTATAATTTCTGTAGTTTTATTACTATCAATACCAAAACCAACTATAGCGTCACTACTTAAAGCACTAAAACCATATACAGACCCAGATATAGTACTTATTCCATAAGTACCAGATATTGTATGACTCATTCTTATATGTCTAGGCGCGAAAATAGACCCAGATATAGTAGTATAAAAAATATTATCGTGTAGTAAAAATGTATTCATTAATTCATAGTCATCAAAATTTTCATTCTTATAAAAAAATGAAATACCAGAAGCAACTGTATAAATATCATCATTTGACACAAATTTATATTCAAAACGATTTAAATGAATTCTATGACCAAAATCAAAATCCATAACAAATATATCATTACCACTAAGATCAAAAATTGGATTGTCTCCATATTCATTTAATAAATATATATTATTAAAATCTATAAATTTATTTCCAATTATTGTATTTACTTCCCCTATAGCCCCATTTAAAATATTATACTGCATATTATACTCCTATATTCCAACTACTTATTAATTGTGCAGTTCTTTTCTCGGAACCAGTTAAATCTTTTGGCAATAAAACTTTTACCCAAATAGGAATAATTTCTTCAGGTAATACATCTTTAAATAAAAATGGTAATTCTATACTTCCTACTTTATTAAAGGTTACATTATCTTTAGAAATTTCAATAAAATTATTTGATTTTAATATTGATTTACTAAAATTTTCTGGTATATCTGATGTATAATCAGAGTAATCAATTTTACAATAATTATGTATTTTAAGTCTACATATTACTCCATCAACAGCCGACGATGTAGAATCAAAACCTTGTGATTTTTGTGCTAATAATCCTTGTCCTCCTAATATAAAATTAAAGTGTTTAACATCACTAATTTTCCATGTTATTAAAGATCTAGATACTATTTGATTATTTATATATATTCTTATAGTACTTCCATCAGAATCTATACAAGTTCCAGTGTTAGAAAATACAAACGCTATATGAAAAATATTATCTAATGATGATGATATAAAACCACCCGTAGTAAATATATTAAAATCTTTTAATATATTACCAAAATACACCTCTATTCCATTATTAGATATTGCTGCTCCAAATATATCATTAGCTATATTACCTAAATTAAATAACGTTCTATATTTAAAATCATGATATCTATCTGTACCATCCCAATTCCAGTCTGGTCTAATCCAAAATTCTATAGCTCCAGAATGTAGATCTATTTCACTTATAGGAACTTTTAACATATCATTTGCGTGTAAATATAAACCTCGTTGTTTATAACACTTATGCTCAAAGTGATTTCTTTCTATATGTATACCTTCAAAATTGAGTTGTAATGATTTACCTTTACCTCTAAATATAAAACCTATAGTTGTCCAATTTATAGAATATAATCTTCTAGGGTCTCTCCCAGTTAGACTAACTAATTCTGTATATACAACATCGTCAGCATATAAAAATGTTAAATTTATATTATTCCATCCACTTTTTAATATACCACTAAAAGTAGTCATATTCCATTTATAGATTACTGGATAATGTTGAGAAGTATAATCTTTTCCACCTAAATAAAAATAACCATATTCTAAATCTAAATTATCTACATTATCAATATATAAATAAATACCCATACCATCACGCCACGATGCTACATTATCCCATCCAAAATGATCTCCTTCAACAAATCTAACATGTTCAACATTAGTTGATGCTGGATAATTTATTTGTAAGGATCTAGTAACAAGACTAGAAGTAATCTTATTATAATCGTAACTAAGTTTACTAACATTAGATCTCCACATCCATGGGTATTCTATAGGATTAGGTTTTGATCCTATATCATCAGGTGAAGCTGTTATAATTACATGTTTTAAAAAATCTGGTGTGTCTGTTAATACATGACTAATATTTGGTACTGTAGGATAATGCGTAGCTGTATTTCTTTTTAAAACTACCCATTTAGATAAACCAGGAGTAGCACCCCATTCTCCAAATTCCACTTTATGAGGATTAGACAAATTACTATTAGACCATGCAAAATTACTATCACTATTATCCCAGTCTGTATTTTCAGAATTCAAACTAGCTTCAGTATCTATACCTACAAGCGAATGACCTTCTATAAAAAATTGTTGCTGTAAATCTATAGCTATTATAGGTGTATCCTCACTATTTAATACCATAAATCCATAATATTTATAAACTTCAAATTCTCTTAAAACTGCACCACTCCAAAAATTATAATTAATTTCTTTATTAATCCATACAAATCTATCAATAGACTTATATTTATCCACATAAAAACGAACTGCTTTAGCATATACTGGCGATATTAAATCATGTGTTCTCTCAAATTTAGTATTATTTGTTATAGTAATTACAGTGGAAAATATTTCACCATCAATAGATGTTTGAATTTTATAATCAGTAACCATGTTATTGACATCAGCGTCAGAAATACCGTGAAAAACTTTAAATCTAAAAATAGGCTCTATATTATTAAAATATATAATAAAATAAGGATTATCTTCTTCTCCAGACCCCCAACACTGATTAAGATCATTACCACTAACTATACCATTATTAACATTACTAAATTTCATAACTCCTACATAACTAGATCCACTTATAGTAGACCCAAGAGCTATATTTTCGGAGTTAGCATAACTAGTACACGCTGTTCCTAATGGTGTCCAGTAATTATTATATTGACCAATCTCATTTCTTTGGGAAGAAATATCAGAGTATATTCCAGTTCCTATAACAGTCTTAATAATACCATCTCCATTTAACATTTTTATTTTTATCCACCTAGCATCTTGAAAAGTACTATATATAGGTTTAGACCTAACTATAATAAAATTGTCCCACCAAACTTTTATATGAGGGTATGTAGGAGCATCACTAAGAGTACATAAACTCAATTGAGACATAGAACTAAAAGTATTTTTCATTTGATATGCTGATATTAATATAAAATCTTCAAAATTTTCTTTAATTGACTTAATATAAATTTTAAATATTGACCCATTTCTTTCCATTCTCATAGAGCCAGTTTTTATGTCATTCCAGTACGCTGAAATTTTTATAAAGATATTATTATTATCTTGTACCCATAATATGTATTGATTTCCACTATCCTTAAAACACCGTTCAAACTTTACTTTATTATTAATATTATCCACATCTTCTATTTGTATACTAATTTCCCACATATTACTTGTAGGACATTTATCACCTAAATTATAATCAATATAAAAATCAAAATCACCATCAAAATAAAAATTAGCTCTTGATCTTGAATATTCTTGACCCATACCTGGTGAACACGATTGATAAAATGAACCATCTATTATATACGATGTTGCTTTAGTGGTATCTAATTTAGTCCAGTTATGCGGATAATCATAATTTTGACCATCAAAATTAGTATTTAATGCTACTTCTAATGAAGTTAGTGAAAAAGCTATTTTTGGATCCGGTGTATCTTTATTAGAATAAACTATATTTTTAGTTAATGAAAAATCATAAGATTTATCTACTGGAAAACTTCTTACTATTTCTATATCATGTCTCTGTCCAAGATCAACTGCAAAAAAAGTATAATATTTACCACTCCAGATATTAAATAATTCATGGTAACTATAACTATTATCAAATAAAACATCAACATACATTTGTATACCATAATTTATATTATCAGAACTATCATATATTACCATAGTATAATAACGTTCATATTGCTTAGTAGGTACAGGTTTATATAATTGGTAATAATAATATTGATTAAAAAATTTACAACGTGATCCACCAAGTGTATAATCAGATGATATTCTAATTTCTTCCATCCAACCATTTAAATTTTCTCCAATATTAATGTCTATCCCAGAATAATCTATTAAACAATTATAATCATAATAATTTAATGAATTTAATGAAATTGGATGCCCATTTCTTAAAAGAATTATATTTGGATATGTACCATTATTATCTTCAGATTTATTACTAAAATAAAAATGATACCATCTTTGCATATCTGGGTAAAATACCCAATCCATAATGAGTTTACATATATTATTATTACTAATATAAAATCTCCATCTATAACTACCGGATATACGCTCTATAGTAAATGCCCATGAACATGGCATAGTTGTATATGTATTATCAATTAATGGAGTATTATCATCCCAGCACTTAAATAAATATATTATGTCACCATCATTACTTGGTAAACTATTAAATTTTATAAAAAAATCAAATGTAAATCTTTTAGTGTCAAAATAAAAACCTTCTTTCATTATATTACATTTAGAACTATTATTGTAACTAACCAAAAGTTTTTCTTTTGAAAACCCACTAAATTTAATTGAACTATCATGAATAACGTGATTACTAGAAATTTTATCACATTTAAAATTAAAATCAGATACCCAACCAGTACCTCTTCCAATATAACCTGAATTCATAGAATTTTCGTTATGAGATGAGCCTACTCCAACTTTATACGCCTGCCAAGTTATATTACTTTGTAATTCAAAATCAACTACTTTAAAAAATCCATCAAAACTATCGGTCCATACATAACAATGATAATTACCTACTCCATCGTTTGTAAATCTACAATAGTAAATAGTAGCTCTTGTATCTAAAATAGCATAATTTTCTACACCTTCACACCAATCATTTCTTATACCTATACCAATATTATCTCTTCTTAAAATTATTTGTGCACCAGTAAAATAATTTCTCCAAGTGTGTGGGTAAGATTGATCATTTACATGATGACCTAATATACCTACTGATATACCATAACTATTAGTAGTAGCTCCAGATTCATTTAAAAAAGTATTAGTTTTAAAAGTAAAATCAAAAGTAAATTCAAAACTTTCATCTAAAGGATAATTTTGAAAATCATATATTTTAGGAATTTTATACCCTGATGCATTACAGTAATTAGATATAGCAATATTATATAAATAAGCCCACCCATTAGGACCTATACCACTAGTGCAAGTAAATGTAGATAAATTATCTTCATTAACACCCCATTCTAAATTTATATTTTCAATAATAAAGTTATCAAATTTACCTATGGTGATCTTACCAAAAGCCAACGGTGTTAAATCTGAAACAAGCCTGAATTGTACTGGAGAATTACTAATTGAGATGTAAGACCCTAAAGTATACCATACATTATTACTGTCCCAACAATAACAAGTAGTAATATCACCAAGTCTACTTATTTTTAGTTTAAGCCCTATAGAATTAGATGTTTGTTTACTATTTTGTATCGTCCATCCATTTGTTCCAAAACCTTTCGACATAAATATTTGTTTGTTTAAAGAATTATCATAAGATCTACCAACTCTTACTATTGTATTATTATCAGTAATGACTTCTAGATAACATCCCCAACCCATACTGTTATAACTATTTTCAATATCTAAATCTACTCTCACGTCAAAATTATTATAAAAATAAGTAGCAGTTTTTATGTTACCTATAATTCCTGAATTTGTTATACATAATTTACTTCCATAAATAGTAGCTCCTACTAAATCAGTCCATATTTCTGTATCTATTATAGTATTAGAGAATGTTTCTATAACTTTTTCACAATCTGAAAAATCTTGTACAAAATCGTAATATGTAGTTTCATAGCCTTTATCACAATATATTCCACTTCCTACAACAATTACATCGTGTTCATAGTAACTAACATCAACCAATGAATAAGTTTGATGCATTTCTCCATTACCATGTAAACAAAAAGCAGTAGAACTATCTATTCCAGCTTTATCGTGGCTATTTTCATACTCTAATAAATAATCATGATGTATTACTATTTTATCTATTTCTTGAACATTAGGTAATTTAAATCCTATGACATTATCACCTTTTAGCGTATAATAACTACCGTCTATAATATCATTATTTAAATGTGGGGCTGTATTAGTATTTTCAGTTGATAAGGCATTGCTATTTTTTTGATGGTAAAATTGAACATTACTTATCTCTTCATTATTATAATAAATATGCATTTCTCGAATTAGTGCTACTATTCTTGGATCATAAAATCCTATTTTCCACCATTCACTTCTTTTTAACACTGGTAAATTTAAAGTAGTTATAGCAGCATTTGGTAAATTAGAAAAATTTATATTCTTACAGTTAGTAATTTTACCCCAATATTTCCAAGAATGTTCATTATCATGTGAATACCAAGCGTCAGCACCATCAATTAAATTTTTTAATGCATATACTGGACAATTTATAGCTACATTTTTTTGGTAATTAAGAAAACTATAATCAGATGATTTTTTATAATAAGCATCAGCGCCAGCAATTGGATTATTTATAGATTCTTCATCATTCATTAAACTAAAAAATATAGTACCTTCATCGACAATACTTCCACTTGAAATATCAACATGTAAATCATATAAACGATTATATATATTTTTAAAATTAATTATTTTAGATGAATTTTCAATTCCTATTTTTGTTTCTTCTGGTAATAAAATATATTGACATCCTTTATCACCTACAAACATATCTTCATGACTTATATTTATAGTAATATCACTTAATGATATTTCAGTTATTGGTTTAATAGTTATATCTATATATTGTGGTGTATCACCTATAAAGGCATTTACACCATATTCTACTTCTTTATTTTTAGACGTCCACCAATAATCACCATAATCAGAATATACTAAATCTATAGACCCTCCCATGGATGATTTTACATTTTCAACATCACAAAAAACTTCAAATTCACATATTTTAGTGGATTTATGGTTATTACAATATAATCTAAATCCTTTTGCTTTTATAGAAGACCATTCATAAGATAATGTAGTCCAATCTATATTTACAGCTTGTAAATATTGATCACTATTTATTATTTCATACCCAGCGTAATACACTAGTCCACCTAATGAGTCAAAATATGATGCACTGCTTCCATCACCTAAAGGTCCATCAAAACTTATTTCTGCAGCACCTAACATTTTTGATATAGGTTGACCTATACATGGATTTTTCGCCAAATAAAGATTTAAATTATTCCAACGTCCCTCATCTTCTGGTGTATATTCAAAACCATCAAGCGTTATAGTATTCCATGGAGTATCTGTACCATCAGTTCTATTAGGAATTAATTCAAATCTACAATCATCTGCATTTCCTGCTACATGATATGGACCTTTATATGTTGAAAGCGCATAATTTCTAAAGTTATATCTTTCTTTAAAATAAATTGTTATCCCACTTAATAACTTTTCCTTATCAAATGGAAATATTAGTGTAAATGCTATCGGGTCATCCTCAAAATCTCCAATTACAAAAGGATCTATTTTATCGGAATGTACATAAACTCCCAACCACTCTTCATCACCATTAACTTGAAAATACTTAGCACCTTGTACTATAACTCCTGATCCACCATTTTTTTTATGTGTAGCTGCTTCAAGAGATCTATATGATACTCCATAATCAATTAGAAAAGAATCTGCAGCTATACCATCTGGAACAATTTTTATACCATCGTTCAAACAATCTTTACCATAAAATATATTAGGGTGATTATAATATGCTTTTATAAGTGGTCTATAACTTATTATATAACCAGTAGTATGGTCTTCATTAAATAAATCCACCTCCCATTTAATGTCTAAACACCTAGCAATATTATAAACTAATTTAGTTTCTTCAGACCTGCCTACAATATCTACATCTTTAATATTTATTCTATGCCCTAAATCTATACTTAAAGATAATCTATTTTGAATTTGACTACTTCTAGCATACAATAAAAGTCCTGAAGAGCCATTTCCCATAGGTTCTCTAACTTCAAGTATTCCATAAGCCTTACCTGAAATTTGGTAATATAAAGCGTCTACTTCACTGCCAGATATACTTTTACTTCTATATATATTAGCATTATATACTCCTATAAGATCTCCCTCGTTTAAAAATATGTCACAGTCTAATTCAACATACTCTTGTGTTGCTGAATAAAGCTTACCCTCTCCTATATGTCTATCATTTATACTTAATTCTATAGGTAAAACTCTAATATTACCATTTTTTAACGGTCTAAAAAACATTACTCTAGCACTGCTTAACTGAGTATTTTTTCGTTTAATATCTCTAACTCCACGAGTAGAAACCCAGTCTCCAGCCCCAAATTGATCTAGAGTAACTCCTGCATATATTTTAGTAATACGACCACTAGCATTTATTGGGTGTGTAAAATCTATAATAGTTTTTTCATAATTATTAATTTGATCATAGTATCTATTTAGTAAATTACTTAAATCACCTTCACCTTTTCTAGTATCTTTAGATGGATCACCTAAACCTGAGTCTAACCAATCTTTACGACCACCTTCAATGTTATACGTAAATGGATCAAAATAAAATTCTGTCTTAGAATTTGAATCTAAAAGAGAATACATTTGATATGTTTTAATTTTAAAAGAAGAATAAGGTAAATATCCAGAAGACGGACATTTACCGGTATATATTGTGGATATATTTTCTCCATATGAATTATAAAAATTTAAATCTTCAGCTAATTTACTATTTTTTAATACCACAGTACTATCATTTACATAGGTACCTGAATATATTATAAATTCTCCATATTCTGTGTATAATACACTTGTTTCAGCATAACCACCAACATTTAGTTTAGAAATTTCTTTTGCTATAATTTTTGCTACTTTATTTCCATTATAATTTTTAAATGGTTCTATAATTATATTTTCATAGCCATAATCATTTATATTTACAAATAAAATATCATTTATATTTTTTTCAACACTATAAGTTTTTGTATCTGCAAATTCAAATGTGGTACCATCAAAAACATATGAAGATAATTTTTTAGATTTACAATATCCTCTTTCACCAATTCCTGGACAATTATGTTCATATTGTGTATAATAATTACACGCAGCATTTAAACACTTATATTTATCTACTGATATTATTTCTATAGTTCTAATATAAAATTCATCCCCATCGCGACCATCGCTTAAAATAGGATATACTCTTAAGTCATTAATATCTCCTTGCCACCATTGTGCATTAGCCATATTAATATAATAAGTATGCCATTCAACATCATTAATTATTTCAAAATCATATATTTTATCTTCTGACCAATTTTGATTTGCTAAAGTTCTCCACATTAAACGACCGTATTTTGGTATAATTTGAGATCCAAAACGTTCTTTGATATTTAATTTCATGACAATACGTACTATATAAAAATCTTCAGCCGAAATAGGTCTAAATACTTCCATTTTACCTATTACTGCTGAATCTCCATATAGTGTGCCAAAAAGAAAATTATTCCAGCATCCATATGTATGAATACCATTATAATATGTCCAACCATCCACTTCTCCATTTATAGAGAAATCGGCTTCATATCCGATGTTTGAATCATATAAACACATAGACGAAGCAATAATACTACCATCAAAGTTATATCCCATTTAATGGAAACCTCTTTATATTACAATTATTATAAACTGTTTTAGAACAACTACCAATACCATCGAATCCATTACATTTCCCACAATAAATAAAAAATTTATCTGTTATACTACTATTATTTAATAAATTACCTTTTGCTACTAAAAATAACATTTTTTGTGTAATATTTTTACGTAAAACTCTTTCTAAGTCTTTATATGTATATTTGTATGTAGTTAAACATGAAGTACATTTATAAACTAAATACTTACATATTATTTCTTCTACTTTGTCAAATATATTAATGCTATTTGCTGTAATAGCAATAGCATATTCTTCCATAGTAGTTGTTTTAGATAATTCCAATATACTTCCACAAATTTCACACTCTATTTTATCAATTAAATTATTTAACATAATTAAGACCTCTTAGGTGTAGCATTTTTTGCTCCAGTTAATGCATCAGTATCCATACCAGTTTCACTTTGTCCTAAATTTTTTAATAAAACTAGCCTTGACTCGTAATACCATAATCTACCCCATCCAGCATAAGCAGCACCAGTAGGTAATGCATCTGATTCAGAATCTACTCCACCACTACCATGTTTATGATGTACATATTTAGCTGCATATACATTTTGAACTCCACCAAATAGATAACAACGTTGTTTTGTAAATTTAGTACCCCATTTATAAAAATGACCTCCTGGAGAAATAAAATCTCCATCTTGATTTAATAATCTACTTATGTTATTATGATCCCAATCTATTTTTTTGTAACTCAATTTCATAGGCTGTGGTTTTATAATATTAATGTTTATTGTTTTTAACCACTCTTCTACAGCAGGGTGTTTAACTCCATCAAAATTTAAATCGTCATTTTTGTCTAAATCAAAAGCTTCATTATACAATTCTTGCTGAGGCTCAAGTTCTATTGTTTTTAAATTACCCATTGAAACACTAATTTCTTCATCTTCTCTAAATACCTTTGTAAATCCTACCATATTTAATTTAGACACTACTTTACCACTATCTTCAAAATCAGTTACTCCGCCATCTAAAAATTTACCATCTTTATGGTCCATAATTGTAGCAAACATGTCGGTAAATGGAAAATACTGTCCAGCATTTACTTGGCTTCTATCATATGTTCTATATAAATTAGTATCTGGACCATCAGCATTTTCTTGATTATTAAGTTTACATTCACTTATGTAATACTTCTTTTCCCATACCTTTATTTGTTCTTCAGACCTAACATATTTACCATAATCAACAGAAATACTTTTTATATCTAAAATTTCTGAACCAGGAGCCGCAAATATTCTAAACATAAAATATGAAAATATACTTACAATTCTTTCTGGATTCGTTGGCAACTCAAATTTTATTGTATAATAATCGTATTTATTTGGAACATAATATTTTCCACTTCTTGGAGTTAAAGAATCTACAAGAATACTATTTTCAGGCCATATTGGAAAACCATCTTTATCAAAATCTTTTATAGGATTAATTCCTTCTATTACCTCTATTCCAGGTTTAGAATATATTGTAGTAGTTTTACCATTAGGAGAAATTTTAATTCCCCAATAACCTTTGATAATAATAGTAACTGGTGCGCCCCTTTCTACACATAGTTTAATTAAATCATAATAACATATCAATGAATTTAATTCTTTGTCATTCAAACTTCCATTTATAGCTGTATAATCACCTATTAAAGAAATTTTTAGTGGTAAATATTTAAGCCTATTACGTGGTAAAAAAACAATTAATCCTCTATTGTAATAAAGATAAACATCTTCTCCAGTAATAATACTTTTACCAAGATAAGCTTTTCTATCTTCATTTGGATCTGGTGAAGAATTATTATCGAATAAGGTATTAAAATCATGTAACCATTGAGTTCCTTTAGTATTTACATATAAACCATTTAAACCTGCTCCATTATTAGCTATTTCATATATACCATTACCACCAGAAGAACCACTTTTACCGGAAATAGATTCATCTCTCCATTCTACATTTTCTTGAGTATAATCATCATATAAAAGTTTAAAATACCTAGGAAAATTTGTATCTAATGATATACTTGGAAAATTTTCCTGATCAGTGCTAGTTTTAGTAATTTCATTTTTAGAAACTGGTGGTTCGAATATTATTGTATGATATCCTTCGTCAGTTATTAATCTATGTTCAACTTTATTATAATCAAAATAGTATTCAGGTCTAATAAGTTCTAAAAAATTAAATTTTTCTTTTTTACTCATATTACGTTCTAATGGTTTCCAAAATTCAGGCCAAGCCCAAACATGATTAGGATTTTTAAACCCATAACGTATAACACGATAACCACCTCCCACACTTTTCATTAATGGATACGGGTACATACAATTACCATGGTGTATAGGTTCTATAATTTCATCAAAATTATATCTAGCAGTTGAAACAGTTTCACTTACATTTGATAAAATATAATTACTCATCATAGAAAAATGAGAAAATGGTTCATGTAATGGCGTGGCTTCATCTGGATTTGCAAAAGGATTAAGATCGGGAAAAAGATCTTCTTTATCGAATACCATTGGCATGTAACAAAATTGGGTTAATGGTATTGAACCAGATCTATCTATATAACTAGTTAAATCTCTAGTTATATATCTTTCAATAAAACCTCTTCCAGTATTACCAAATGGTGGAAGAACCCATCCAATAAAAGCGTAATATAAAGCATCTACTTTTGCTTTCTTTTTAGCAACTCCTACAAATCTTTGTTGACCAGTAGCTCTACTATAATGGTAGGACCAAGGACTTCCACAAGACGCAGCCCAATTACCTCCAGTAGAAATCCAAGCATTAAATTCATCCGCAACTACATATCTCCATCCAGCTTTACCCATCTTTGATATATTTGAACTAGCCTCAGATATTGGCAACATACAATAATTAGCATTACTAACGTTATCGTAATAATCAAATGTAGTACAATTGTTAAAAGGAAACCAAACTGGACCTATACAATTATTAGGAGCACACTCATGATCTCCACATTTAGCATATTTACCATGTGTTAAAGGTTCACTAAGTGAAACAACTTTAGGAGAACCTATCCATGTAAAAAATCCACTATTAGGTTCTAAATTGAATTCTGTTGCATTAACCAAATATTTATAATTTATTTCTACACTACGACACCCACCATTATATCCTTGAAGTAATAATTTAGTAGAAACTCCAGCTTGAATTCTTTTATTTTGATCTTCTATAAAAGCCATAATTTTCATGGTTCCACGAGTTTTAATAGTACCTACTTCTGGTATTAAAAATTTATTATTAGCTTGTATAATAACTTGAAAAGGAGATGGTTTCCATTGATTATAAGACCATTCAACTCCCATAGCATAGGGCCAAACTACTTTACTTGTAGAACCATCACCCATAAATGTGTCTAGTCTTTGATAAGAATACTCTATTTTTAGTGTCCATTCACTGTTAAAAAAAGGCATAGGTCTTGGAGCCTTCAGTAAAATAGCATTTGGTGGTATAGAACGTCTTAGTATCTCACTATTTCTATCAATAGATATACCTATAAATTGAATTTTATCTGGGTATATTACTTCTAAAGTTACATTATCTGCAGGAGATCCACAAAAAAAATTATTAGGTTTTAGAGGATCTAAAGAAGCTTTTTCATTCTTCATAGTAGCCGAAGTTACTGCAAAATTCCATAAATAAGATATTTCAATATCATCTATTTCAGCCCATATATACCCAGTGGCACCTACTTGAGTCCACTTAACAACATCATAATCTTCTTTTGAGTATTCATTGATACAATAAGAATAATAAGCTATATCCACATAGATACCATAAACATATAAAGCATAAGTAGAAATAATGGATTGAACTTTACCATCAGGATTTACAATTTGAACACAACCTGTAACATCATTAACACCAGGATAAAAAAATATAGGAAAAAAATTAAACCATGTTTCTCCGTCATGTGTATGAATTCCTGTATTTTGTTCTATAAGCCCAGCCCAGTATCTACTTTTGACATTAACTTTTCTAAAAGAATATTCTTTATAATTACCAGTTGTAAAATTACACATTATATATAAATTATTCATTTCATTAAGTTTAAGTTTAACTCTTGAAACTTCAAAAAACCCATATTTATTAGATGCTGAATAAAATATAGCAGATCCCTCTCTATCAAAATCTTTTATATCTTGTTCTATGGACTTACAAACTGTTTCCCACATATTTTTTGGAACCTCACTAGCTCTTTTATATTTATCTATATGTATTGCAGAAGATATGCCAATTTTTGAAATACTTGAATTAAGGACATAAATTTTTTTATTAAGCGCAGTACTACCTATAAATGATATTAAAGGATCAGACATTAAATTTGAATCATGAAAACAGTAATCAGGTTTATTAGAATCATCACATGCTAAAAGTGACCATGGATCTATTGTAGAATACGGATATATAACTTGGATATCTGGTACAAAATCAGTAGGATCCTTTAATTCTCTCAATAAAGTAGGAAATGTAGCTTCACTTTGAGTACCTAAACTTTGACCTAATAGCGGGTAATTAAAATCAGTTTTAGTGATATATGTCTTTACAATAAATTCTCTCATATTAAGTGGAGCAGGCATACACATATGATGTTTTTTGCCTTTCATTTCACTTTTATTTGGGTCTAATGGATCTATTACATTCCAGCGTGTAAAAGTATATACATCGGCAGTAGATATATCTACACCTGTTCCAGGTTTTAATAAATAAAATTCATCATATTCTTTTTGACTTTCCCAGTTAGAAGTCCAAAAACGTAATTCAAATATTTGATCTGCTGTTATTCTCATGCCATCTCGCATGTTGTTATCATTACAATAGATCCATTTACCAGTATAACAAGGGCATTCTGGTTTTGCACCATTACAAACTATACCTTCATATTCAGCCCACACTTCTAGTAATATCCAAGGTACACCTTTAGGCCAATTACCTACCATATTTTTATATGGGTCACATGAACTATCAGTGCATTTACAATAAGATTGACCATCGCCCATAACAATATTAAACATGCTTGGATCAGACCCCACATGATCTATATTAAAAAATCCAGGATAAATATTTTCCCAGTATGCACATTTTTGATACATAGCTCTAGAATTATATATCTGAAATGTAAATGGTAATATAACTTCCATTTTTATTAAAGGATCTGATTTAGACCCATCATATAATTTAGCATCAGTGGTTGGAATGTAATTAACTACAGGATTAAATGGTTTACCTGGTCTATCAGAGCCATGAAATGGTCGTGGTTGAATAGCTCCAAAACCCATTTGAAATGGTTTATATTGTCTACATATAGGTAATTTATCATAAATTAATTCTAATAAATCTAAACCCATTCCATCTTTACCACGACCCATACCCCACTCATCGCACTGACCAACTTCGGCATCTGAACCATCTGAATTATAACCTTTAATTTCACTTATTTTAAGTGGTCTATACGATAAAAATTTATCTACACTTTTAATTTGTTTACCTAATCCACTTTTCTCCATACATGGTGCTATACACACAAATTGTTCTAAATCATCATCTTTCATTCTCTTATATTTACTACACCAATCACGGCGTCCTAGTTGATCACAGCCACCTAATCCATATCCTGTTGGGGGTAAATCAGGAAATGTAGTTATAACTTTACATTTAGCATTTTTACCATCCCAATTAATACAGGGTGCAGATAAACCTTTTATCCAGTATTGACAAGAACCAGTTTGTCTTTGAGATTTAGAAACTTTTTCTTTTTTCCCACCAGGAAAAACATCAGTACCTGAAGTTGGAACTGATGAACGCATACCAGAAATTATTTTATCAAATTTAGATGCTCCAACTGGCTGATAAAATTCATACCATTCTGACATTACATCAATAATACTAGTCATATAATTTCCTTTATTTCCATTTTCATTCTACCAGTATGTTCATTAACAGTGTATAGTACCTTACTATTTCCCTCGTAATAGCCAATACTACGTGATTCAATTTGAAAACTTCCAGGCATGCTAGGAATTACAGAAGCTTGTTTTTTCTGATAATATTCAGTTTTAGAGTTTATGTCCCATTGACGACCATCATATCTTAAAGTAAGACATGATATATTTTGTTTTGGGACCTCGGTCCACTCCATGTCACCTTCTCTTATTACTGTACCATTTACAAGTGTCGCCTCCCAACCCCTAAAGTGATTTAAATTAATGTCCATTAGTTAACTTTATCTCCCTTACTCTTGGATTTTTTGAGTCCATAATTGTCATGTGCCCATCCGCTACCCTGTAATATAAAAGCCGGTGTGGATATGGTCTTATGCATCCTAAAACCACATTTATCACACACCGGATCTATTTCATATAACTTCAAAAATACTTCCTTTTCATTACTACAACTATTGCAAACTAAATCATATAACGGCATGTTATTCTCCTTTTCCTTAGTTACTTATTATGCATAACATATTTAATATTACCACAATCCCAAATTCTATTTAAACCTTGAGCTTTTCTATTTTCCCATTCTGTAATATCTTGATTATCATCTTTTGTTTTCATAAACAAAGATCTATGTTTTCTTTCTATATTTCCAGGAATCATATACCAATAATTAGGAGGTGTAAAATTTTTAAAATCAAAACCTATTGTAGAATATAAATTACCTACTGACCATCTTCTATCCACGTATGAAAATATAGTACTCCAATCATAATTATCTTTAAAAAAAGATAATAATTTAGACGCTATGTCTATTACTTCTATATTCATATCAGTGCAAAACCTACTCAATTCCCAAATATATTTTTTTCTATTATATTGGTCTTTAGAAATAAATATTTTAGAAAAAGTCATTATAGCAACAAGTTGTTCATCAAAATAAGCACCTATTTTAATTGATGACTCTGTATAACCTTGTATATGATTTAATGCACAGAAATTATAAGCATCTATAGTCGATATAAGTTTAATAGTGCATTTTCTATCGTATACTATAGGAGTATTACTACTTTTAAATAAAATATGTTTAAGTTTGGAAAATACTATTTTCTTTCTATTTACAAACTCGTCTTCAAATATTGTTATAAGTCTATAACCTTTTTCGATACATTTTTCTAGTTTATTTAAATGATACCAGTTATTTTTTCCAGATAATTCTGAATGCCAATATAACCCACAATATTCTATTGCTATTTTTTCATTAGGAAATATAATATCTAATTCATATGGATTAATTAAATATCTATCATGAATTTCCATTTCTAAATTTAAAAGTTTTAAATTATCTATTAATTCTTGTTCCTGTAAAGAAGTTCCTCTATCTTTACATTTATAACATCTAACTTTATTTGAATTCCAATCAAACCAAGAAGCGTAGTAATCATGACCTTTTGGGCATATCAAATGTAATTTATCTCTATTATTTACATATTTAGTAGTAACTACTACATAATTTTCAGATTCTATTCTATTCTTTACATAATCAAATTCTAATTTTGCATTACCATAACATATAGCACATCTATTTCCTGACTTCCAATTACCTATGTTAGTTTCTCCAGTATGTCCTTTATCACATATATATTTTAGTTTATAATTACTATACGAACTTTCTATAAGCTTGTAATTTTCTAAAATAAATAAATCTTTTATTTCATTTAAAGATAATCTAGCATTTTCATTTCTACAATAAAAACATCTCTCGCCTTGTTGCCATGCAGCCCAAGAAATTTCATGCTCATGACCATTTATACAAATATAATTAAGTTTAGTATGTGCATCAATATACTCTTTAGATAATAATGTATAACCGCAAAGTTCAAAAGATTCTTTAATAGTATTTATATTTATTCTATTATAATAACAAGTAGGACACCTATTACCAGTAGTCCATCTACCTCTACTTGTTTCAAATTCATGTCCTTTTGAACACTTTATAATCAAAATAGAAGTATTATTAATATAATCTCCACCTATAAAAATATAACCTTCTGAATTAAAATCTAAAACTACATTCTCAATAGATAATTTTTTGTTATTAGCACAATCAGGACATCTATAACCACTATTCCAATCAGCCCAAGTTATACTATTTTTATGTTCATTAGAGCATAAATATTCTAATTTTATTTTATTATTAACATACGTATCACTTAAAAGAATATAACCTTCTTTTTCAAATCCTTCTTTTACTATTTCAATAGTAGGTCTAGTACTTTGATTCTTACATATTAGACAGCGATGTCCTTTTTTCCAATTCTTCCAGGTCGTAGTTCTTACATGCTCATTAGGGCAAATATACTCTAATTTCTGACCTTGATTTTTGTATTCTTTAGTTAATAATTTATAATTTTCTACACTAAATGCTTTCAATATTGTTTGTATTTCCATAATTTGTTCCTCCATGTTAAGAAATTTATTAAGGGGTAAGATCAATTCAACATGGTTATTGATCAACATCCGTCGATGCTGTCCCCCTATAAAACAATATAATCATTAAATTATATTTGTCAAGTAATAATAATTAATTTTTAATTTTCAAATACTAAATCACGAGTAATCAAAGAATATCCGATAGTTAATAGTCGAATTCGCTCCAACCTCACTTGCGCCTAATCGGATGTTTAGAAAAATAGGATCAGATGTCATCCCCATAAATCCACTCGCTCCGATAGTCTGACTTAGATCAGCATCAGAAACTACCGCCAAATTAAGTATAGTAGCATATAAATATGAAGGTGGAGTATTGCTAGCAATATCAGCAGCAGCTACATTATTTCTCCATTCTAAACCATTTATTGGAGTTGACCCTGATTTCTGTCCAGGACCTACTGTCCCAAATCTAAAGAATGTATCAGCATTATTTGCATTATGATGTTGAAATGTACCATGGCTCTGAAGACCAAATTTAACAGTACTCATTTCAATAGCACCAGATAAAATTTCAAAGATAACAGATTTTACTGCAGCTTCAGTTGATACAGTAACATTTCCGTAATTCAAGTTAGTTATATCATAGGACTTAGGTTGGGGTGGTGAACATACAACTTTAAACTGATCTCCAGCTTTAAAGAAGTTGTTTCCAGTGAATTTAATATATAATCCACGACTCCCTAATCTAGTCCATGCTACTTCACTTGTAGTAATAGGATTATTACCAGAATCATCACCTCTACTACTACCCCAAACGTACTGTGCGTTGCCTGCTGACCCCTGAGTATTAGTACCATGGGTATACATTGGATAAGTACAAGCTATCGTCCAAGCGGGCGTACCAGCCGGACAATGACTAAATACAGCATCACTAAATTTTACCATAATACCCTTTGTACCTAGTTTATAAAAATATCCAGGATAAAGTAATTCAACTGGAGAACCACTATTATCAACGTTACCAGTAGATGTCCATGATATTTTAGGAACATTACCAGTACCACCACCCATTGTTGTACCATTAGTGGTATCAATGTTAATAGTATAAGTTATATCTGAAGCATAGTTGAATATCCCACCAGTCGTAAGAGTACCAGTATAAGCATTGGACCCACCTTTAACTGGAGAATTAGTAGACCAACCATTAGAAATTATAACAGTATAAACCTCGTCAAAAAATCCATTATACGTACCAGAAACAGTTAAACCAGCATTATACTGATTCAATGTGCTTGTTGCTGGATTATTATTACTACCTCCAACTTCTGTTTTAGTTCCCCAACCAAGTTCAATATGACTAGTATTGGTACCACTAACCACAGCAGAAGATGAACTTGATCCCAAACTACCAGAATAAAGTTTTAACTGATTATTATACCATATACATATAGCTTGATTATATGAAGTTGTAAGTTTACCCAAATTATGTAGTTTTTCGGTAATATCCCTAGCCACAAAACGAGGATCAAGATTAGTACCACTTACTAAAGTAACATAACTAGCATCACCATCCAAACTTACATATAACCTATTATTACCAGCTCCTATATTAAACTTGTCCTTGTTAGTTCCACCAGTAGCCAGAGAATAACCTTGGACACCTACACCTTGCTGAGTACCACCACCTGTTACAGCAGCACCAGTTGCATCAATAGAATATTCCACCCATCTTGTTATTGCAGTCACGTTAAATTCCTCCTATTATTATTAATTTTAAGGTTTATCCTCTATCCTATAATTTAGAATTAAAGGTTCCATCTGATTACCAGCAAAATCTTTAGCTTTAACAACTACTTTAAATTCTTTACCATAAAAATATGCAGTACTATGAGGATAAATTATAGCTTGCATATCATTATACTCACTAGCATGAAATTTTCCTGTGATACTAGCTGTTAAATCATTATTAGGTTGTGTCTTACTTTCAAAATCCCAAGCTAATGAAGTAATTTGAGGACAACTAGCATAATTTTCAGCTGTTACTCTTGCAACTATCTTTTTACTAAAACCATAATCTGTGCTATCTATTAATTCTTCACGATTAATATACTCTACTATATATCCAGAGGTTAGATAAAAGTCTTGTTCAAGTATTTTATCACATTCATTTTCAGCATGTACTGTAAATACTGTTGACCCTTCTATAGAAGCAAAATCATCATCTGGATTATAAAACATACGATAACCATTCTCTATAACAGAAAATATAACTGGAACTCTTATATCATTAACCATAAAATAAGTATTAGACATAGACACTGGGCATTCTGAATCCATTACATCAACATAAATAGACCCAGAAGCTATTGTACATTCTCCTATTGATGGAAAAAAATTTGTAATGTACAATGAGTATAATTCTACATCTATTGTTAAATAATCTTTTACTTCGGCGCAAGAAAATATATCTGTATCTAAATAACCTATTCTACCTGATATTGTTGTTATATCAGTATCAAAAGCAACATATTCAGTTAAAGCACAATACATATCACATTTTATTCCACTATATGTTAAAATAGTAGAATATAAATCCATATAATGTATACCAATATGACCACTAATAGTAGTAACTTCATGTTCATACCCTGGAACAAATCCCTCTAAAGCAGAATATATTTCACAATTAACTGAGAAATCTACCCATCCAGCAAAACTTACATCTACATCAGTACCTACTACACTTGAAGTTGTACCATAAGAACCATTGTATTCAGTTATATAATGTAAATCATAATTATAAAATATTATAGGTGTTCCACTTGAAGTTAAATTACCACTAAAATTAGTATAATTAACCCACCATTCCATTACTTCATCTTTATGCACAATATTCCAAAAAATAGAAAGTATTGTTTTAAAATCAAGTCTTTCTCTACCACCTATAAAAGTTACATATTTATCAAATTCACCAAATATTTTATTATACCCAGTAGTGTAAATTACTGGATTATTTAAAGTACCACTATTAGTAATATAATCATTATTAAATTCTACTAAAGATACAACAACTCCATTAATTTTAGAAGACTCAGTGATATAATAATTTATTGGTACATTTATAACACCGTTTATACTATTAAGTTCTTGAAAATAACTTAATATAACATCTATTTCTGATAAAACTGAATCTGGTACTCTATAAATAACTGGAATAGAATAATTACCAATATTCTCTGCATCAGATAGTTGTAGCTCGGCACTAACATCTTTATCACGTATCGATGGTCTATTAAAAGTTGTGTCGAACCATACATTTTTTGTAATATCAGGCACAAATTATATCTCCGTAAATTAAGTATAACTATAATGAAAAGTTATTAAATAATCATGCACACCATACGAGATATTTTCATCTATACCATATAATAAAGGTTTAAAAATTAAATAATCTCCATACACTGTACTTTGATATCTATATACCATATCAAAATCACCATAGAATAATTTATTAGTTCCATTTATTGTATTACCCTTAAAAATTCTATTATGTACTGGAGGATAAACTAAATTTAAAGGTGTCTTTGATTCAGCAGGCACTAATTTACTACCAGTACAACAATAAGCCATAGCAGAACATCTTACATGATCTCCTTGGATCAATTCATTTTTAGTAGTACTATGAGTTACATCATCCCATGCTGTTAATCTACAATTATAAGCCTCACCGTTATTTATTTCAAACACTACTGAATTTTGACAATCAAGATCAAGTAATCTATTAGTAAAACCCCACATATATAAATCTGTATCTTCTGCTATAATACCACTAGTAGTAACATAATCACTTATAGAAAGTCTAAAACTATCACGACGAGAATATAATGATGATTCATATTTTCTTTCTGTAATACCAGCTATATTAGTAGCAAGAACTCCAGAAATAACAGTCCCAGAAGTTGACGTAGCATAAGTAATATCTACTAATCCAGTCCAATCAGCCGTATTGATAGGAACAGTAGTTGTTCCTGTAGATCTAAATAATAAATATTCATCTATTTTTCCTTTATTACCTCGTTCAACTATAGAACTTACAACTGTATTTATTTTATCTTGTTTAGTATAAGTCTGACTAGTAGTAGAAGTACCTGTTCCACCATCTGTTGGGGAAACACATGTTGCTGTAGTAAGATAGTCGTAAGGATCAGTAGATGATTTTATATTTACTGCGTATGAAGAATAAAATACTGTTTTATATACACCAGATACTAAAGTTACTCCTCCTGATACACGAGTTTCAGTCAGCAATCCTTTAACTGAATGATTCGTAGTTGTAGTATTCTCTTCAGGAATAGTACTTGGTATCATAGCAGCATTACTTATCTTCATAATTTTAGGATTAGAAAAATCACTAAATTCATAAAGAGCAATAAAACTAGACCCAGCTTCAGTAGAAAAATCATTAACATAGAATTTTAATGCCCTTATACCATAGTAATCTACATCAAAAATAGTATTAACTACTGGAGGAGTTCCTGCAGTAGTACTAAGTCCTGTATTATTAAGTATATTTAACTTATAATACTTATAATACTGAGTATTAGAAAAATATGCAGTTTTTGTTGGTTTTGTAGTATTAGCACCCGTATAAATAGTAGTCCATGTAATTTGATCATTACTTCCTTGAACATTAAAATTACCTATAAAATAATTTTTAGGTGTTAAAGTAGTAGTTGATGCTGGTGTTGGTATATTAAAAAGAGTAGCTAAAGGAATTTGCCATAATTCTTGATTAACTTGAACACTAGACATATAAATAGCTGTAATTTTAGTGGCGTCTGGAAATGTAAAAATTATATATGGTGGAATATCAATATTAACAGGTGTATACCATCCTTTATTTCTATCTAATGTATAAACATAGTATAGTAAAGTTCTAGCTATATTATATACAGTACCCGTCAATGTTCTACTATCTACAATTTCTTTTATACGATCTGTAGCAAATGATGCTATAGTACTGATATTTATTGTAACACCATTGTATATAATTGGTAAAGTAGTAAAAAATAAAGGTCCTGGAACACCAACTAACTGTTTAATTGTCATTATAACAGGGCTATTAACAGCACCAGGCATAGTCACTGTAATTACTGCAGATCGTTCTATTCCCTTATTAAGTGCATAAGTTCCTGCTATAGTTCCCCCAGTATAACTTCCAGAATTAGGGGATATAGAAAACCAAGTACCACCAGTAGTAACTGCTGCTGTCCATGAATTCAACCCAACAGTGCTTGGTATATTTATTATAGCCAATGATCCATCCCCTTCAACTTCAGTTACAAGTTGAGTTACATTCACTGAAAATCCATATAAAATAGATGCATTATCTTCTAAAATTAATTGTTCTATAGTGTCATCATTAATTATTGGTGTAGGAATAAATCCTAGTAAACCACTTTGAGTTATGGTTAAATCTTTATAACCTGAATTACCATCTTGCCAACTTACACTAATTCTAACTGTACCAACACGCACTGATCCACTCGTATTATCAGCACAACCAAATATAATATATCCATCGTTAACCCATATTCCTGGTGAAGGAGCAGTAATCCAAGTACCAGAAATAACTGATGATGAATGATGCATAATACCACCTATCTCATTAGTAATTAAAAAATTAGCCGCACCACTATTACTATTAATATTAAAATTAGAAGATGGTGTTACTGTCCAGGCTATGCCTGCCTGAGCTATAGTTATAGTTTTAGTATTAGAACCACTATAAACATAAGGAGTGGTTACTGTAACAATTGCAGTACGTAATACTCCTGTATTATTAACTAAAATTGTACCAAATATAGTTCCAGTATTAGACCCACTACTTCCAGAAGTTATAGAATACCATGCTCCTCCTGTAGTAACTGTAGCAGTCCAAGCCATTGTACCTCCACCAGTATTAGATACTACAGCTAAGCTACCTGAAGAAGTATCAAACCCAGTAGAAACTGATTGTATACTTAATGATAATATTGGTAGAACTATAGTCATTTCAGTCTGAGTTACATTTACAGTTATTGGACCATTAGTAGCTCCTGTAGCAGTTATTGTTAACGTAGCAGTACGTGTAACCCCATCATTAGTCAAGAATCTACCAGTTACAATTCCAGTGTCAACACCACTCGCACCAGAAAGTAAGTAAAACCAATTTGCTCCTCCAGCAGTTACAGCAGTCCAATTCATAATACCTGTACCAGTATTAGTTACTGTAACTAGTATAATATCCTTTGACGTAGAATTAGTAGAAAACGTAGTTGGAGTTACTGATAATATAGGTTGACCTCCTGCTGCCTGAGTTATGGTTATATCTTTAGGACTACCAGTAGCTCCAGTAGCAGTTACGCTTACTATTGCTGTACGTTGCAC